>Ga0208552_1018_pt1 | contig 46206 bp, 44 predicted proteins | sample Halion_FD_187366 | JGI IMG/M metagenome (GOLD analysis project Ga0208552, IMG submission 187366) | Lab enriched deep subsurface shale carbon reservoir microbial communities from Ohio, USA - Halanaerobium induction (SPAdes) (version 2) ...
CAGCACGTCTCAGACTCTTCAGATTCCACCTCACGGTGAACACCCTGTCATTGTTGACTTCTACATGATACATGCCACAACATAGATAGGACTTTCACCTATTATCAGAATAATTTACGGAGCACACTAAGAAAAAAGAGTAGCTGCAGTTACAGCTACTCTCCTAAAAACAATTATTTAATTAGCTATAAATTATAGTTTAACAATAACTCTTCCCTTGGAATTTCCAGCCAGCATGTTTTCAATCTGCCTATCTAAATCTTCTAATCGTACTTCTGTTGTAAACTCATCAAGCTGATCAATTTTCCAGTCTGAAGCAATTTTCTGCCAGACATCTTCTCTCAACTTTCTTTCACACTGAACTGAATCTATACCAATAAGACTGACCCCTCTTAAGATAAAGGGATACACATTTAGATCTAATTTTGCAGATGCAACATTTCCACAGCAGGTTACAGCTCCATCATAGCTGGTTGATTTAATGGCATTAGAAAGCAGACTGCCACCTACAGTATCAATAACGCCTGACCACTTTTCTTTTAACAGCATCTTACCGGAATCATCAGCAAGCTCTTTTCTATTTATAATATTTTTTACCCCTAAGTTATTGAAATATTCTTCTGCCTCAGTTTTTCCAGTTGCTGCTGTAACATCATAACCGAGCTTTGCTAAAATAGCAGAAGCAAAACTGCCGACCCCTCCGGAAGCACCAGTAACCAGGATATTTCCTCGTTCAATATCTGCTGCTAAAAGTTTATAAACCGAAAGTGCTGCTGTAAACCCAGCAGTCCCATAAATCATACTTTCTCTTAAAGACAGATTCTCTGGTAATCTCACAGCCCACTCTGCAGGAATTCGAATATATTCCCCAAAGCCTCCGTCAGTATTCATTCCTAAATCATAACCGGTAACTATAACCTGATCACCTTTTTGATAAGTTCCACTTTGATCCTCCACAACTGTGCCTGCTGCATCTATACCAGGTGTATGAGGATATTCTCTGGTAACTCCTTTATTTCCGGCTGCAGAAAGAGCATCCTTATAATTTAAAGAAGAGTATTTAACCTTAATTATTAAATTACCTGCTGGCAGATCCTTAATTTCTTTTTCTATAACTTTTCTTGTATATTCTCCCTCAACTTCACTTACTTCGAGTGCTTTAAATTTTATATTATCCATCTTTATTATCACTTCCTTTAGCCTTATCTTAACATAAGCGCTCTTATAATTAAATATTTAGATCTGCCCAATAAACAGCTGAACTGTATAAGAAACAATAACTACCAGTGAAGAGATAATAAAGCCGTGCAGTAATGGTTTAATTCCTGAATCAGATACCTCGCTAAAATTAGTTGTCAGGCCAATTGCTCCTAAAGCCATAATCATCATAAATTTAGAAATCGAAGCAATATTACTGCTTAATTCGGCTGAGATAAAACCAGTACTTTTTACGGCCACCATTACTAGAAATAAGAGAATAAAATAGGGAAAAATATTTTTAATTTCAACTTTTTCTTCCTGTTCATTTGCACTTAAACCCAGTTTTTTATTTTCTCTGGCATTTATAATTGAAAAAATCATTACAATAGGCACAATAGAAAGAGTTCTGGTTAATTTTACGATTACCGCAAAAGCACCAGCAGCATCCGAAAAAGCATAGCCAGCTGCTACCACCGAGGAGGTATCATTAACTGCTGTTCCCGCCCAGAGGCCAAAACCTAAATCACTCATGCCAAAATATCTACCTGCTAGAGGAAATAAGATTACCATCAGCACATCAAATATAAAAGTAGCGGAAATTGCATAGGCTATATGACTGTTGTCTGCCTCAATTGTTGGAGCTACTGCAGCGATTGCAGAGCCACCGCAGACACCGGTGCCAGCGGAAATCAGACTTGAAAGTTTCCAGTTCATATTAAAAAGACGGCCAAATAAATATCCTCCTCCAAATGCAGTCAGCAGAGTAAAGATCATCACAATTAATGAATAACCACCGACAGATAAAACTTGAGAAAAACTCAAAGTAAGTCCCATCAGAACAATTCCTGCCTTTAAAATTTTCTTCGAAACAAAATTGATGCCGCTATTGAAAATAGAAATTTCTCTAATAATCGGATTTAAAAGCATTCCCAGCATTAGTGCCAGAACACTGCCGCTGATCAAATGCATTGGTATGTAAGTGCTTACTGCCTTAGCAGTCAAAGCTAATAAAATTGTAAGGATGATCCCTGCTAGATAATCACTAAACTTATTCATTTTATCTTCCCCCTTATAGTTTACAATCTTGATTTTATAACAGATTATCGATAAAATAAAATTATAATATTTTATAAATATATAAATTTAAATTATAGTAATCCTTTTAATAATCTATTTCTTAGACCAGGAGGAAAATAAATATGATAGATTTTAGACATCAGACTTTCTTGGAACTCTGTCAGATCAAAAACTACACTAAAACTGCTGAAAAACTACATATTACACAGCCCACTGTTTCCCAGCACATTAAACATTTGGAAGAATATTACGGGGTTAAATTATTTAATTACAGCAGCAAAAAGCTTAATCTAACTGAGGCGGGTAAAAAGTTATATCATTATACAGAAAGGATGAGCGCTGACAGTAGAGAAATAGCAAAAACTATCAGCAATAAATCGTCCAAGCAAAATATAAAATTTGGAGCGACTCTCTCAATTGGTGAGTTTGTAATGCCGGATATATTAGATCAGGCGATGGAGGAAAATCCGGAGCTTAATTTTGATATGCTGGTTGAAAACACAGCCACTTTGCTCCAAAAATTAAAAGCTGGAGAAATTAATTTTGCCATTCTGGAAGGTTTTTTTGACAAGACTAAGTATGGATATCACCTTTTTAGTAGAGAGAAGTTTATTGGTATCTGCTCTGCTGACTCAAAATTAAGCAGCAAGAAAATAAAATTGGATGAGCTCTTAGATTCTCGCCTGATTTTAAGAGAGAATGGATCTGGAACCAGAGAAATCTTAGAACAAATTCTTTATACAAATAATTTAAATCCAAAAAGCTTTGCCGAAACTTTAGAAATTGGTAATCTAAACGCGATTAAAGCTCTGGTATCCCAGGATAAAGGGATTTCTTTTATGTATCAGGCAGCAGCTAAAAGAGATTTAGAGGCTGATAAAATTTCAGCCTTAAAGATTAAGGATTTTAATATTGAAAGAGAATTTAATTTTGTCTATTTAAAAGACAGTGTTTTTGCAGAAGAATATCGTAAATATTTTGAGCTTTTTATTAATTTAAGAACCTAAAATGAAAAAAGCTGTTCTGACAGCTTAAATTCACTATCAAAACAGCTTTATATTCAAGTTTCATTTATTTAAATTTTTTCTACCAGTTTATCAGTTAAGCTGAGCAGTTCATCTTTCTGCTGTAATCCTTCAATAAATCTTTCTGGGATCCTGGGAAAACCAACCTGAGCTCCGATTAAAGCACCGGTCAGCATTGTTCTCACCTGATTCTGGCCGCCTCCATTGAGGGCATGGAGTACTCCTGCTTCAAAATCATCTTTAAATCTAGCCGCTAGATAATAAACTGCAGGCAGCATATGATAAATTGCACAGGGCATTCCGTAAACAACTGCAGCCTTCCAGGCAGGCTCAATTTTTATATCTTCATCTACCGCTGCTCTAGCCATATAGGAAGGTGAGAGCAACCCATCAGGAGAGGCAAAGATTCCCTCACCATAAAGATCAGATTCTTTGACCATGTTATCTCCAGCAGGTGGATTTAAATTAGCAGAAGTTACCTTATGGAATGGTAATTTACCATCGTCTACAGCCTGCATAAGTTTTGCAGATATTTGGGGATCCAATTTTTCCCCCTGAACCAAAAGGGCCAGTACTGAGCTGTAGGACACAGTTAAAGAACCAATCAAATTGTCTGACTGGGTTAAGGCTGTATTTTCAGTTATATTCAAGCTCAAAGCCTCAAGATCTTCTGCATAGAAAATTGCCACAGCAATATTTCTTTCAATTGCTTCAGTTGTATCAGCATTACCGGCGACCTGATCCCAGGGCAGCTCATTTTTGACTCTTGCCCGCCAGAGATGCCGCATCGACTGACTTGTATATCCTCCCGGGCCAGCCATCGCCTTCCCGGAGATTTTAGGCAAAAAGTCATCATCCATCATCTTACAGAAGGCAGCCTGATTATAACCGTCATTTTCAATTAAATGCTCAGCCATCATTTTAAGCAAAATACCAGCTTGAGAAATTTCTCCCGCTTTAAGCCCCCCGTGATACCTGTCAGCTTTGGGTTCAGTATAATCATCAATCCAGTCACCATATTCAGCCCGCATATCTTCTAGATCATAATACCAGTGGGGCCCAACACCAAGAGCTTCCCCGATAAAAGCACCCATCAATGCTCCTTTTGCTCGATCCTTTTTACTAATCATAATTATTAGTCCCCCTTCAACTTAGCCTCTGATTCAGTTTTAAAACCTTACTTTTCCATTTTATTTTCCTGAATAAGTTTTTGCTTTAATTCATATAATTCATCTGAGAGATCTACTTTCATTATATGGGGATTGGTCAACCTTTTATATTCTGCCCCCAGACTTTCTTTTTCCTCTTCTGCATATTTCTTAATTTCAGCCACTGTTGGGGAATCATAAACTAATTTCCCCCTTTTAAAAATTGGCTCCATCATTTCTCTAAGTCTATAATTACCTTTTTTAAGGGTAGTAGTTTTCCAGGTATCTCTGGCATCAAATAAAACTAAATCTCTATCTGCACTAATTTTTTCTTTTTCCAGAGCAATCAAATCTGCTCTAATTTCTCCAGATTTTCTGTCATAAATTCTAATCAGTTTTTTATTTCCCGGATCAGTCATCTTTTCAATATTATCAGAAAGCTTAATTTTGGGCTGATCATTATACTCACTCATCTTATAAACTGCTCCAAAAGCAGGACAGTCATAAGAAGTAATCAGTTTTGTCCCAACTCCATAAAGATCAATCTGTGCTCCCTGCAGGTTAAGAGATGTTATAATATCTTCATCAAGATTATTAGAAGCGACTATCACTGCATCTTCCAGCCCGGCCTGGTCAAGCATTTTTCGAGCCTCTTTAGAAAGATAGGCCAGATCACCACTGTCCAGTCTAATACCAAAGAGCTCTGATTCAATTCCGTTTTCCTTCATCTCTTTAAAGACTTTAATTGCATTGGGAACCCCTGATTTTAAAGTGTCATAGGTATCAACCAGCAGTATAGCACTATTGGGGAAATTATCAGCATAGGTTCGAAAAGCTTCCAGTTCACTTTCAAAACTCATTACCCAGCTGTGGGCATGGGTTCCGCTTACTTTAACTCCAAATTTTTTACCGGTTAAGACATTGGAAGTCCCTGAGCAGCCGCCGATTACTGCTGCCCTTGCTCCATAGACCCCAGCATCCGGCCCGTGAGCCCGCCGCAGCCCAAATTCCAGCACATTCTTACCCTGAGCTGCCTCATTAATTCTGGCTGCCTTAGTAGCAATTAATGCCTGGTGATTAATAAAATTTAAAAGTGGAGTTTCTAATAACTGGGCCTGTAAAATAGGCGCTTCTACCTTAAGCAGCGGCTCTTTCGGAAAAACAACACTGCCCTCCGGTACTGAATAAATATCTCCTGTAAATTCAAAATTCTTTAGATAATCTAAAAATCTTTCTTTAAACCCTTGTGTTCTTAAATATTCAATATCATCTTCTTTAAACTCTAAATTCTCTACAAATTCAATAATCTGCTCCAAACCAGCAAAAACAGCATAACCATTACCACTGGGATTATCTCTGTAAAAAAGATCAAATACTGCCTTTTCTGTTTTTCCTTTTTCACAGTATCCCTGGGCCATAGTCAGCTGATAAAAATCTGTTAAAAGACTTAAATCTCTCATTCTAATATACACCAACCTTATTTTATTATTTACTATTATAAAATTTTAACATCTAAGGTGGATTAAATCCAGTCATTCCGTTTAAAGAGCCAGTATTCAATTCCAATAATCACCAGCATTAAAACTGAAAATATCCGAAAACCTCCCCTAACTAAAAGGTGCCTCCATCCCAGCCCCACATTGCTCCTGGAGCATCAGCAAATTCAATATAAATTCTATCCTGTTCTATTTCCAGTTCCTGTTCCATAAATTCACAGATAAATTGTGATAATTCTTCGGTCATTGACTGCTTTAAACCGATACTTTTAACTTCAATAAAGGCAGTTTTTTCTGTACTACCGCCAAATGTCATCTTCAGCTCGGCTTCTAGTGCAGTCATAATATATGATTCTGGTTTTCCCAGCTGTTCTGCCATTTGAGCAGATAATTTTTTTAATAACTCTTCTTTTTCAACTACTTTTTGATTGGTCTGTACTTTAATATAAGGCATTAAAAACACTCCTTTTAAAATTTTAGATTTTTCTACTCACTTAAATTGCGAACTATACCATATTTCCTTAAAACTATTAAGTCGGCATCAATTCTGCCACTTGTTTCAAGAGCATAATCTACATCGATCAACTCAATGAACTCTGCTGTATAATCTTTTAAAACTCCATTATATTTAACCCATTCACTGCCCTTTTTAAGCTCTAAAATTACTCTTTCACCAATATAATCTTCCAGTAGAGGCTCATAAGATGTTTCAACCAGACCATAAAGTTCATTCTTCATTTTATTAACTTCGCGGTCATTACTGCTGATAGCTGCACCAACAGGTGTTGTTTTAGATAGGTGACTGGTCATTAAATTAAGAATTTCAATAACTGCATCCTTGATGATCTTAAAAAAATTCAAGATAGAACGCCTGAGTCGGCGCCAGCGGGAAGGATGAAAAGTTTTTTCAAAGTCTTCCTGCCGCAATTTTTTACCTTCCGCTGTTAAATCATGATGATAGCGGACAACTGCCTGAATGTCTGGATATTCATTTTTATAGAGCAAAAAACTTAAAAACTTTAAGCTCTGTTCATCTTTAATCAACTCTGGATAGTCAAACTTCAGTCCGGAGCTTTTTAACTTTAATTCTCCCTTGTACTGCTGACCATTTAAAAGTTCTAAAGTAACCATATCATCTCTAAAATCTTTAAGACATTTATCTTTCTTAATTTTTCTTAAGACAACTGCTACCAGTGCTGAAAGAACAATAAATATAATTGTTATAGTTGTAGCATCCAAGATTTAACCTCCCTGGCCAAATTTTTTCAAGCAGATTACAAATTAATTTAAAAATTTAGCTGTTATCAATTTCTTTAATCACTCTGGCAGGATTACCACCGACAAAATGATCGGCCGGTACATCTTTAGTTACTACTGCTCCAGCTCCAATTACAGCATTATCACCAATTTTTACTCCCGGCTGGATAATAGCTCCTCCACCAATCCAGACATTGTCACCAATCTCGACAGGAAAACCAAGTTCCCGGCCTGAATTGCGGGCCTTTTCTTCCAGAGGATGTGTGGCAGTATAGATCTGGACTGCCGGTCCCAGCATTACATTATTACCGATAGTTATTGTATTTACATCAAGTAAAACACAGTTGTGATTAGCATAAAACATTTCACCAATGTTGATATTATAACCATAATCACAGTAAAAATTAGGCTCTATGTAGGGTGCCTTATCTGTCTGCAGCAGTTCTTTTAAGACAAGCTTTTTCTTTTCTCCCTCCTGAGGAGCCAGATTATTATACTTATAGCATAATTTTTTTGCCCTTAATCTATCTGCTGCCAGTTCTTTATCCTGAGGATTGTACATCTCTCCTGCTAACATCTTTTCTTTTTCTGTTTTCATAATAACCACCTTTTTTATTTATTTGATCACTATATCCATATTTAAACAAAGAGAAAGAAATTCCTCTATTTTGAAAACCTAATTTCTCATCAAATTTTAATTTGTATAAGCTGTAATATTGCTGTAGAATTAGATTAGAAATAGATATATTTTACTCTAAGGAGGAGATCTTATGCACCGCACAAAAACATTTTTATTAATGTTTTCTTTAATAATTGTTTTTATGTTTTTTGGAGGAATGATTGCTGGTGAGGATGGAATTGTGATGGCTTTTGTTTTTGCCCTGGCAATTAACTTAATCAGCTACTGGAACAGTGATCAGCTTGCAATTAAAATGACTAAGTCTAAACCTTTAAGTGAGGCTGAAGCACCTGAAATCTACAGAATAGTCCGCAGGCTCAGTCAAAATGCTGAACTGCCGATGCCAGATATATATTTAACACCGTCAAATCAGCCCAATGCCTTTGCAACCGGTAGAAATCCCGAACATGCAGCTGTTGCTGTTACTCAGGGTTTAATTAACTTGTTAAATGAAGATGAATTAGAGGGGGTAATTGCCCACGAGCTGGCCCATGTAAAAAATAGGGATACCCTGATCAGCACCATGGCCGCTGTAATGGCGGGAGCACTTGCCTTCTTAGCCAGAATGGGAAGGTTCAGAATGATTTTTGGCGGCCGCCGCAATAATAATGGCGCTGGAGCTTTACTGCAGCTGGTTGCTATTATCTTTGCTCCGCTGGCAGCTATTTTAATTAAAATGGCGATATCCAGATCAAGAGAGTATATTGCTGATGAAACAGGTGGGAAAATCTCTGGTAATCCTGAAGGACTGGCCAGCGCTTTAGAAAAGATGGAGCGCTACAGTCAGGGAGGCCAGCCGATGCAGGTTAATGAAGCTGCAGCCCACATGTTTATTTTAAATCCACTCTCCCGAGAAGGAATGGCTAAATTATTTAGTTCCCATCCACCTACAGCAGAAAGAATAAAAAGACTGCGCCAGGTCAAATAATACAGTAAATTATTTTATCCCAAATAGTTAAAGCCATAAATCTTCTGCAAAAACAGAAAATTTATGGCTTTCTTTTTATCAAATTATTCATACCAGTGGTTGACATCATAGCGCCCGCTGAAAAAACAGCCTGCATTTATTGTGATTTTTTATGATTTCCAGGCTTTAGGATTTAAAAGAATAATTAGAGGTATTATTTCTAACCTGCCTGCAATCATCCCGATTATATGAACTATTTTAACAATTGGAGATAGAGCTGCCAGCTTGTCTACAGAAATAAAGGAAGGTCCAATATTGCCAACTGCTGAAAACATAGTTGAATAAGCTTCCCAGCTGTTTAAATCAGAAAATAAGGCAGTTATAATTCCACCGGCTGCAATTAAAAAGATCCAGAATGAAAATAAACCCGTTAATTTAAAGATCTCATCTTTGTCCAGAATCTGCTTATCAATTGTTACCGGCAGCACTGCATGAGCCGGGTAATAAATTTTTTTGATATCTCTCTTAAAAAGTCTACCTAAAATTTTAACCCTCATTACTTTAATTCCACCAGAAGTAGAACCAACACTTCCTCCAATCAGCATTAAAAGCAGAAAAAACATTTTGGCTGCAGCAGGAAAAAAGCTGGAATTTATATTTTCAGTACTAAAACCGGTTGTTGTTAATAAAGCAGTAATCTGAAAAAGACTTTTCCTAAAAATTTCTTCAGCAGAACTGTCAGCTGTCTTTAAAACAATTACCGCGGCTGAAATTATGACTGCTGAATATATTATTATTTTAGAATATGTTTTAAATTCACCGTTATTGATAACCCCTTTATAATCACCAGTAAAAAGACGGTAATGAAGCAGAAAATTGACTCCCCCTAAGAACATAAAAAAGATAATAACATATTCGATTAAAATATAGTTTTCAAAACCGCTGGCAGCAAAATGACCAATGCTCTGGTCATAGTGTGAGAAACCTCCAGTAGAAATAGTAGTGAAACTGTGGGTTAAAGCATCAAAAAAGCTCAAACCCAGCAGCTTTAAAATCAATGTTTCTGCAATAATAAATAAAATATATATGCTCCAGAGAATCTTAACTGTTCTAAATATATTGGGCACCGGCCTGGAAACATTAAATTTATGTCCTTCTGCACTAAAAAACTGCCAGGTCGCTCCTCCTGCTCGACTGGCGATCAGTAGGAAAAATGTTAAAATTCCCAGCCCACCAAGAAACTGCATTAAACTGCGCCAGAAAATAATAGACTTTGGCAGCAGATCAAGCTCGCTAAAAACTGTAAGCCCAGCAGAAGTAAAACCAGCAGTTGCCTCAAATAGGGCGTCGATAAATGTTTTTTCAATTCCAATTATAAAAGGTAAGGCACCAAATAAAGAGACAACAATCCAGCTGAAAGCACAGAGCAGCATTGCAGTAGTCAGATTTATTTCAATCTTATTTTTCTGAGCCAGGGTTCTTAGCAAAAAGGCAGCGAGCAGAGTAAATAAAATTACAAAATAATATGCCCGATATAATTGATTCCCTTCATTATATAATAGAGAAATGATTAAAGGAATAATCAACATCGGCACCAGTAAAAATAAGAGGTGGCTTAGATAATATGTAATTGTATTTAAGCGGCTTGATTTAAGCAATGACTTTTCCTCCTCTAATAAAAACATCTAATATCATTATACAGGTTATCAATCAATATCAGCAAGCTTTTGCAAAATATTTCAAGCCAAAAACCAATTAATTTTTGTAAACTAAAATACAATTAATCTAAAAATGAAGTTCTCCCTTGACTATTTAAAGCAAATCATATATAATATTTATAGTACTTAATAGTAATGATTACTATTACTAATAATTTAACAGGAGGAATTTATAATGAAAGATTACAAAAAAATGAACACTTATTTAGCAAACCTCGCAGTTTTAAACACAAAATTACACAATTTGCACTGGAACGTTGAGGGTAAACAGTTTATGCAGGTTCATAACTTTACAGAAGAACTTTACGATGATTTCTTTGAAAAATATGATGAGGTTGCAGAGATTATGAAAATGAAAGGTGAATTTCCGCTGGTAAAGCTAAGTGAATACCAGGAAGCTGCAACAGTTGAAGAATTAGATTCTAAAAAATATGGGGTAGATGAAGTATTAAATGAGGTTTTAGCTGATTTAAAAGAAATGAAAAAATTAGCTACAGAAATCAGAAATGATGCTGATCAAGTTGATGACTTCGAAGTTGTTGGAGCCTTTGAAGATCATGTAGCTGGCTACAGTCAGAATATCTGGTTTGTGAGATCTATTCTAGCATAATTGAAACTTAATTTAAATTAGTAAAGCCAGGGGATATCCCCTGGCTTTTTCTATTTCTTGAACTAATCAAAATCTATTTTTAACTTCAAAAATTTAATTTCTGATTTCTATACTGCCAGTAACTTCACTATCTTCTGTAATTTCGGCTGAATCCTGATATTCTTCAGCTGCATAATAAATATTTCCCTCAACAGTTCCATCATAAAGAGAAAATCCATTTGCCTCCACAATAATATCTCCTACAAATGTCCCTGCCTGAAAGCGTGTGTTTGGACTTTTGATAATCATTTCTGGGGCTGTAATTGTATATCTATCTGTTATATTACGCTCATCATCCTGAGCATAAGCTGCTATTTTTCTGTAGAGATCATTTTCTGAATCACCACCATTATAGAACTCACCTTCAACTGTTATTGCCTCTTCAAAAGTTAAATCATTTAAAGCTGCAATAATCCATCTGCCATCAGAACTAACTGCTTCTCTAAATGCTGATTCTTCACTTACGAGTGAAGCTGTAGTAACTGTATCAGCAGCCTGTTCTTCCTCAGCTGCCTGCTCAGAATCACCCGAACATGCCGCAAGACCAAAAAGTGACAAAAGAACAATTAAAATAAATATTACTTTTTTCTTCACTGCTTATTCCTCCTTAATTAAATAATGACAAAATTTAAATAGTCATTTTTGTGCTAATTAATCTCTTAATCAGTAAACTTGGCCAGCACATCCATCAGTTCATCAATGATTTCATCGCCCTCTTCATTTTTAACTGCTCTCTGAACACAGCCGTGGACATGTTTGTCTAAAATCTTAAGTCCAACTTTTTTGAGCCCACCCTGCACAGCATTTATCTGATGCAGAATATCAACACAGTACTTTTCTTCATCGACCATTCGCTGTAGACCACGGACCTGACCTTCTATTCTTCTTAAACGAGTTATCAGCTCTTTTTTATCCAGATCACATAAGGAATTCATCAAATCCCTCCCAATTCTTCTATTTAATTATATCATATCAAACAACTAATAATCTATTTTATTTATAATCAGCCTGAACATTTTCTCTTCTTAAAAGGTTGGCATTAGTCACAACACTGATTGAACTTGTAGCCATTGCCATTTCAGCAATAACAGGATGTAATAGTCCCATAATTGCAACTGGAATCGCAATGAGGTTGTAAAAGAAAGCCCAGAACAAGTTCTGTTTGATCTTCTTAAAGGTTGCTCGAGATAGTTTAACTGCTGTTATCACTGAAGATAAGTCTCCCCGCACCAGAGTAATATCTGAAGATTCGATTGCAATATCAGTCCCGGTTCCAATTGCAATTCCAACATTAGCCTGAGTTAAGGCCGGTGCATCATTGATACCATCACCAACCATGGCAATAATTCCAAATTGGGCCTGCAGTTCTTTAACTTTATCTACCTTACCATCCGGCAGAACTTCTGCCACTACATGGTCAATTCCAACTTCTCTGGCAATAGCTTCAGCTGTACGCTGATTATCACCAGTGATCATCGCTGTTTTTAAACCTAATTTTTTAAGTTCAGCAATTGCTTTAATTGAATCTTCTTTTAAAGCATCTGCCACAGCAACTATCCCCAGCATCTGACCATCTACAGCAGCCAGCATTGCTGTTTTTGCTTCATTTTCCAGTCTTTTCAGCTCAGCTTCAAAACTGGAGGTGTCTATTCCTGCTTCTTCCATCAGTTTTCTACTGCCGACTAGAACTTCTTTGCCTTCAACTTCTGCCTTAACCCCTTTACCAGTAACAGAATTAAAGTTTTTAATTTCTTTTACTTCAATTTCTCTATCCTTTGCTCCCCTAACTATTGCTTCTCCCAGTGGATGCTCAGAACCTGCTTCTACACTTGCAGCCAGCTGCAGTAATTTTTCTTCGCTGCTTTTTTCGGCTGCTATTAAATCTGTTACCTCCGGTTTTCCCTTAGTAATAGTTCCTGTCTTATCAAAAACAATTGTGTGTACATCCTTCATAGTCTGGATTGCCTCACCTTTACGGATTAGAACTCCATTTTCGGCACCAATTCCACTTCCAACCATCAGTGCAGTTGGAGTTGCCAGCCCTAAAGCACAGGGACAGGCGATTACTAAAACGGCAATTGTTGCGAAAATTGCCAGGGTAAATGTTCCAAGTGTTGGATCAACCCAGGGCAGAAAAGATTGAGCCCAGAAGCCAACTTCTCTTAATGCATCAGGAAAGATCAGCCATAATCCAAAGGTCGAGACTGCTATAACTAAAACAGTTGGCACAAAAATCCCTGTAATTTTATCAGCAAATTCCTGGATCGGAACCTTAGTTCCCTGAGCTTCCTCTACCATCTTAACTACCTGTGAGAGGAAGGTATCCTTGCCAACTTTAGTTGCCTTTACTTTGATCAATCCATTTTGATTAACTGTAGCACCGATTACTTCATCACCGTTTGTTCTTTCAACAGGCATTGATTCACCAGTTGCCATTGACTCATCAACAGTTGTCTTTCCTTCAACTATTTCTCCGTCAGTAGGTATTTTTTCTCCCGGTTTAACCAGCATAATATCACCAGGCTGTACATCTTCAATTGCAACTTCCTTTTCTTCACCAGCTTCAATAATTGTTGCAGTTTTTGCTCCCAGTTCCAGTAATTTTCTGATTGCCTGAGAAGCTCTGCCTTTTGCGGTTTCTTCTATATAGCGACCGGTTAAATGAAAGGCCATAATCATAGCTGAAACTCCAGCATAATTAGCAATCGGAGTAAAAAATACTGCCGGACCGGTTATAAAGGCTGCTCCAGTACCCATTGCGATTAAAACATCCATATTGGCACTGCCGTGGCTGACTGCTCTATAGGCAGTTATAAAAGTTTTGCGTCCAAAAACAAAAAGTGGTGGAATTGCTAAAACAATCATTCCTAAATTAAAAATCTGCATATTAGGCCAGGCAACCCCAAAGAACATCTCCGGAATCATCCAGAGCATGATTGGAATTGTAAAAGCCCAGGTACCCCACATTTTTTTCTTTGCTTCCTTAACTTTTTTCATATCATCACTGAGTTCGTCCTCAGCATTTTCACGACTTTTATCTGTTTCTTCATCTTCAAAACTGAGCAGTTCATAACCAGAATTCTTAACAATTTCTCTAAAGTCATTTTTGCTTAAGACTTCTGGATTATATTCTACACTGCCTTTTTCAGTTGCAATATTAACATTTGCCTCGTAAATACCTTCACTTTTATTTAAAGCCTTTTCTACTGCTGCTGAACAGCTGGCACAGGTCATTCCACCTATCTTAAAAGAAGTCTTTGCCTTTTCTTCTTTAACACCATAACCACTATTTTTAACAACCTCAATTAATTGCTCTCTGCTGCTTTGAGCTGGATCAAAAGTTACATAAGCTTTTTCAGCAGCAAAATTAACCTGTGCTTCAGTGACTCCTTCAGCTTTATTTAGAGCTTTTTCTACTGCTTGAGCACAGCTGGCACAGCTCATATCTGTTATTTTTAAAGTTATTTTCTTATTTGCCATTCTTCGCACCTCCATTAAGATCATATAAATTATTTCTAAAATAATATCCAGCTAATAAATCTACTTTCCATTTTCTTTTTTTGTTTTTCCATCACCACAGCAGTCCGGTACATCATCTCCATACTGCTTCTCGTTGGCGGAAGCAAGTTTGTCAACAAAGTTCTGCCACCAGCTTTTTTGGCTTTTATTCTGAGCCATCTTGTATCCTCCTCAAAATACATAATATATTAATTCTATAAGTACAATTAATTTTTCACTTAAACTTCTAAAAGCAAATTCGTGCAGCTCTAATATATTTACGTAATTTCAATTTATTACTCTTTTAATTGTCGGTTGAAACGAAGAATTTTTTTCAAGATAGGAATTAAGTAGTTTGTTTATTAAAAACGAAAGAATTAAAAAAATATACCCCTACAATGTATATCCAGATTAAAATTTTTTAAATTTATTTGGTCTTTATATACTCGTAGCCGGCTTCTTCAACAGCTGCTTTAAATTCAGCTTCTGCTACTTCTTTTTCTAATTCTACAACTGCCTCACCCTGATCAGCGTCAGCTGCTGCAGAAATAACACCATCAATCTTTTCTAATTCTTTTACAGTATGCATCTCACAGTGTTCACAGGACATACCTTCTATAATAATAGTTTTTTTCATTTTTTAACATCTCCTTTATACGCTATACATGTAAGGGGTATAATTAATGATAGCATCACCAACTAACTTTGTCAAGATTAGTTATTTTTTAAGCTCGATTTCTTTAACAATATCGGACATCAAATCATTCACCTCAACCAGCTTCAGTCCAGCTTTTTCGATATTCTCGATAGTTTTACGGTTGATATTCGCTCCCCAGGTGTAGAGGCTGACCCAGTTAAATAAATCCATCAGCTTACCAACCAGCTCATTCTGACTCCGCATATGCTCCAGCATTATTATCCTGCCGTCTTTTTTTAAGACTCTTTTCAGTTCTTTTAACCCTTTAACTGGATCAGGTACCGAACAGAATACACAGCTGGTGACAATTAGATCAAAATTATTATCTTCAAAATTAAGATCCTGAATGTCCATTTCCAGTAACTTTACTTCCCGATTATATTTCTTAGCCTTTTTTTCAGCTTCCTGAATCATTTTGGGACTGAAATCTATGGCATAAATTTCAATATTATCCGGATAATATTCAATATTTTTACCACTGCCAACCCCAGCTTCTAGAAGTCTCATATTATCTTTATCAATTTTATCTTCAACCCTCTGCCAGAGATTCTGGCGCCAATCTCCCATTTTCCCTTTTTCCATTAAATATTCAAGAGAATCATAAACTGGAGCCACTCGGTCATAGCGTTTTTTAATTTTATTATTTTCACTCATAATAATAGCACCTCATTTTGACACTATATACCCCTATCTAGTATCTTAAGTATAGTATAACACTCAGGATTGTTGGTGTCAAAAAAGATGCTTTCCCTCAAGTAAGAAAGCATCTTAAAATTAAATCTAAGCATTTTTAATTAAAATCTTTTTCTGTCCCTGCAGTGATATGATCTTTTCCTGCTGCAGTTCTGATAATTTACGGCTTAATGTTTCCTGAGTTGTTCCAATTAAATTTGCCAGACCATCCCGACTCAGCGGTAAATTAATTAAAATCCCGTTTTCTTTTTTTATTCCACTTTCCTTGGCCAGCTCCAGCAGTAAACGCATTGTTTTTTCTTTTGCATCTTCCAGAGCCAGAGACTGCAGTTTATTTTCTGTTTTGTTTAAGCGGCTGCTAATTGCTGATAGTAATTTATATGAAAGTTCTGGTGATGATTTAATTAATTTTTCCAGTTCATCTTTGGGAAGCATGCAAATTGTGCAGTCCCCTACCGCTTCTGCACTGCTGCTTAACTCTTCTTCTTTAAATAATACCAGTTCTCCAAAAAAATCTCCTTCTTTTAACAACCTCAATATATACTGATTTCCCTCTTCATTGCTTCGATACAATTTGACCAGTCCGGATTCAATAATATAAATATTCTTTCCTATTTCTCCTTCCAGATAGATTAATTCTCCATTTTTAAACTTTTTTTGTTTGACCAGATTATTTAATTTATTTATTTTTTGATGATCCAGCTCAGAAAAAATTGGTACTTTTCTTACACATGCTTCATGATTACAATTTTCCATAATATCACCCTCATAATTAATGTTGGCATCTGCTTTCTCCAATTAATGAACTTTTTGGTTTAACTAATTTTAAGGAAAAAACAGATGCCCTTTATTATCTATTTAGTCTTTTCTACTTTATATCCTGTTTTTGCAACTGCTTTTTTCAGACCTGAGATATCTATTTTATCAGGATCATACTCTACATTAGCTTTGCTGGTTGTATAATGAACATCAGCTTTTTTGACTCCTTCTGTTTTATTTAAAACCATTTCTACCTTATTTGCACAGTCAGGACAGCTCAGTTCTTCTAAATAAAGTTTAATTTTTTTCATTTTTTTTACCTCCAAATTTTATTATTTTAAGTTATTCTTAAAAATCTTAAATCAATATTATTTATTTTAAGCTGCATCATATCTCAATAGACGCATTGCATTAAAGATTACTATTAAAACACTTAACTCATGAACAAGCATTCCAGAAGCCAGAAAAACTTTCTGACCTAAAACACCTGCCAGTAGAGCGAAAACAACCAGAACAGCAAAGACTACATTTTGTTTTATATTTCGATTTGCCGCTTTGCTGAGTCCAATTGCATATGGTAGTTTATTTAAGTTATCTGCCATTAGAGTAATATCTGCTGTATCAATAGCAGCATCTGTACCGGCTGCTCCCATTGCAATCCCAATATCTGCTGTTACTAAAGAAGGGGTATCATTTATTCCGTCTCCTACCATAGCCACTTTATAACCTTCTTTTTGATATTCTTCTACTGCCTTTACCTTATCTTCCGGCAGCAGCTCGGCTCTATAACCATCAAGATTCAGTTCATTAGCAACCGATTCTGCAATCCTCTCATTATCACCGGTTAACATCACTACTTTTTTGATACCCACCTGCTTTAATTTTTCTACAATCTGATAGGCATTTTCTCTTGGTCGATCAGCAATTGAGATCAGAGCTATTATTTGATCATTTTCTGCCACTATTACAACTGTTTTCCCCTCTTCTTCCAGTCGATTTTTTTGCTCTTCAATTTCTGGCTTAATCTCAATTCCCTGTTCCTTAAATAACCTGCTGTTTCCAATCATAATTTCTTTACCATCAATTTGGGCTGTTACACCTTTTCCGGTATGAGTCTCAAAGGCTACTGGAGATTTAATTTCTGTTTTCACTGTCTTTTCTGCTTTCTTTTTGATGGCCCGGGCCAGGTGATGTTCAGAGTTAAATTCAGCGATTGCAGCCAGTCTTAAAACTTCAGCCTCACTTTTATCATAAGTTATGAGCTGATCAACTTCGGCTTCTCCCTTACTCAAGGTCCCAGTTTTATCAAAAGCAAGCATATCAATTTCGCCTGATTTTTCTAAGTACTCACCTCCTTTGATTAAAATTCCATTTTTAGCCCCATTACCGATCCCAGCCACAATAGATATCGGTGTCGAGATAACCAGTGCTCCCGGACAACCAATAACCAGCAGAGTTAATGAAAGTCTGACACTGCCGCTGAAAAAATAGGAAATAATTGAAAGCAGAATAATTCCAGGAGTATAATATTTAGAAAAACGCTCCATCAACTTTTGAGTAGGCGCTTTTTCCTCCTGAGCTTCCTCTACCAGCTCTATTATTTTGCCAAAGGTTGTGTCATCTCCAACCTTTTCAGTTTTAATTTCCAGATAACCATTTTTATTTATGGTCCCACTGAAGACCTCATCTCCAATTTCTTTTCTAACCGGCACTGATTCGCCGGTAATTGCAGCCTGATTGACCTCACTTTTACCTTTAACTACTCTTCCATCAACCGGAATTTTTTCTCCAGGCCTGACAATTACTACTTCCTCAACCTCTACTTCTTCTGCTGCTATCTCCTTTTCTTCTCCCTCTCTAATAACTGTAGCCAGATTGGGAGCTAGATCCATTAAGTCTCTAATTGCATCTCTGGCCTTCCCTACTGTTCTGCTTTCTAAATAGGAACCAAAGGCAAAGAGAAAGGTAACTGCAGCCGCCTCCCAATATTCTCCAATAATAACTGCCCCAACTGCAGCAATTGTTACCAGTAAATTAATACTTATCACTTTCATTTTTAAAGTATTATAGGCACTAATCGCTACTTGATAACCCGCAACTACTGCAGCTGCCACCATGGCTGTATCAAAAATTAGGGGATTAAAATTTAATAAATTGCTCAACCAGCCTACTCCAATTAAAAACCCTGATATAGTAACTATTTTTAATTTCTTTTTCATCTCAACCAACCTCCCTGATTACTTTGTACCACCAGTATAACTATTTTCCTGAAAGGGAGCTATGATATAAATCATTTTTTACAAAAAAAGACCTCAGCCAGCTTTAAAAATATAAAGTGACTGAGGTTATAACTCATTATATTTAACTTTTTGATTAGCTTTAAAAGCCAAGATTTTATTATTTAAATTGAAACTCATCTTAAAACTTTAACATCTTGGCATTGATTGCTACAATAACTGTACTCATTGACATCAGTACTGCACCTACTGCAGGAGAAATCATAATTCCAACCCCTGCCAGTACACCTGCTGCCAGTGGTATTGCAAAGGCGTTATAGCCTGTAGCCCAGAATAAATTCTGAATCATTTTCTTATAGGTTAAAGTTCCAAATTCGATCAGCTTTAATACATCAAGCGGATCACTTTCTACCAGAATAATATCAGCAGTTTCGGCAGCTACATCTGTACCTGAGCCAATAGCAATCCCGATATCTGCTTTTGCCAGGGCAGGTGCATCATTAACACCATCACCAGTCATCGCTACAAAGGCTCCTTCAGCCTGCAGCTCCTCTACCTTTTTCTGCTTTTCATCAGGTAGAATCTCCGCAAAGTAATCAGTCAGACCAAGCTCATTACTTACATATTCGGCAGTTTTCTGGTTATCTCCAGTCAGCATTATAACTTTTATTCCTCTATCTTTTAGTTTTTGTACTGCCTCGTAGGAACTTTCTCTAATCTGATCTCCAAGTCTGATCATACCGATTAAGTTTCCAGCTTCTAAAATAAAGATTTCAGTAAATGGTCCTTTTTTTAAAGCATCCTCTGGTACCTCTATATTATTTTCTGCCAGATAACCTGGAGAAACAGCTTTAAAATCTCTGCCATCAATTTTTCCGATAACACCTTTACCTTTAATTATCTCAAAATCATCGACTTTTATTAGTTCTACTTCATCTTCTTTTGCTCTTTTTACAATTCCAGCTGCAATTGGATGTTCTGATTCCTGTTCTAAGGAAGCTGCTTTCTGCAGAATCTCTTCCTTACTATATTCGTCTACAAAACTTTCCACTGCTTCAACTCCAAATTCTCCTTCAGTCAGGGTACCTGTTTTATCAAATAAAACAGTATCTATTTTGCGAGCATTCTCAAAGGCCGTCCGATTTCTGATCAAGAGACCATTTTGGGCAGAAAGCGTTGTAGAAACAGCAACAACGAGAGGTATAGCAAGCCCAAGTGCATGGGGACAGGTAATTACCATCACAGTCGCCATCCGCTCAATTGCAAAGGCTAAATCACCTCTAATTCCATACCAGACAGCAAAAGTTGTTACTCCTGCAGTAATTGCAATTAAAGTCAGCCAGAAAGCTGCTTTATCAGCAAATCCCTGTGTTTTAGATTTGGCTGCCTGTGATTCTTTAACCATCTTAATTACCTGTGACAGATAACTGTCATCACCGGCTTTTTCAATATTAATCTTAATCGAGCTGTCACCATTAACCGAGCCACCAATAACCTCGTCATCAACTTCTTTTTTCACAGGTTCTGATTCACCTGTCAGCATTGATTCGTTAATATAGCTGTTGCCCTCAAATATAATACCATCTGCCGGAACCTTTTCTCCTGGTTTAATCAGAACCTTATCTCCTTTTTCAATTTCTTTAATTTGAGTATCCTGAATTTCTCCATCAACCAGTTTATGGGCTGTATCCGGCATCAATTTAGCCAGTTCTTCTAAAGCTCTAGAGGCACCCATTACAGAACGCATCTCAATCCAGTGACCTAAAAGCATAATGTCAATTAAAGTTGCCAGCTCCCAGAAAAAGAATCGTCCTTCAAGTCCAAAAACTACAGCCGTACTGTAAAAATAGGCGACAGAAATTGCCAGAGCAATTAAAGTCATCATGCCCGGATTTTTATCAGCTAACTCATTTTTCATTCCACTTAAGAATGGCCAGCCACCATAAAAGAAAATTACTGTAGAAAGTAAAAATAAAACATATTTACTGCCTGGAAAATCAAGGCTATATCCCAAAAAGTTCTGAATCAAAGGTGAAAGCACTAAAATAGGTACTGTGATCACTAAAGATATTTTAAAGCGCTTTTTGAAATCCTCTAACATTTTCTGATGATCCATTTTTAAAACCTCCTTATTAAACTATACCTCTGTAATGTATCTTAAATACAATATAACACTTAGCTTATTTGAGTCAAATTAAATATAATACATATGCCCTTCCCCTTTTTCTTTTCTCACTTCTTCTGCCCTCGCTTTTAGATCAGCCAGAGTAATAGATTTCATTAACTCCTGCAGACCATCTTCCAGCTTTAACCAGATCTCCTGGGCAACTGTTTGAAAAACTACTTCCTCTCCCTGTTCATTATCAATATTAATTTCTGGTGCAATTTTCCCTTCTAATACTAACAGTATATCAGCCAGATTTATTTCCTCAGGTGGCTGATTTAATAAATAACCACCGTGAGCCCCCCTGATACTTCTGATAAGGCCAGCTTTTTTTAACTCTGCAAAAATCTGCTCCAAATATCGTTCCGAAATATTCTGCCTTTCTGATATTTCCCGCAGAGAAACTGCATTTGAGTCAGCATTTACTGCCAGATCTATTAAAGCTCTAACTCCATATCTCCCCTGAGTTGAAATTTCCATTTTAATAACACCTCATTATTTATTATATAAAGAAAGAATCAGTCTTTTATGTAAATTCTTTTACTACTAAAATTTTACTACAGCAGGAAATCAAAAGCAAATTAGACTTGACAAGATAATATGAGCTGTGTATAATTTAAGCAATATATATGTTAATTCCTATAGACTTACCGTAGATTAGGAGTGGTTAAATGAATCTGTTAAATATTAAAGATCTTAATAAAAATTTCAAGCAGGAAAATGAGAATCAGTTAGAGGTTTTAAAGAATATAAATTTAAAAATAAAGGAAAAAGAATTTATTAGTTTTATTGGCCCTTCTGGCTGTGGTAAATCAACTCTTTTAAATATTTTAGCTGGCTTAATACCTGCCTCTTCTGGACAGGTGATGCTAAAAAATAAGTTAATCCAAAATCCTGGTAATGATCGGGTTATGGTATTTCAGGAAGCTGCTCTATTTCCCTGGCTTACTGTTATAGAAAATGTGCTTTTCGGTTTAAAAATTAAAAATATAGATAAAAAGAAAGCATATCAAAAAGCCTTAGACCAGTTAGAAGCAGTTCAGCTTAAGAACTTTAAAGATTCCTATCCTCATCAACTCTCTGGCGGTATGAAACAGCGGGTGGCAATTGCCAGAGCACTGGTCATAGATCCAGAAATATTATTAATGGATGAACCCTTTGGTGCTCTAGATGAACAGACAAGATTAATGCTCCACCACCAGTTAATAAAGCTCTGGCAGGATACAGAAAAAACTATCGTCTTTGTAACTCATAATATTAGGGAAGCAGTTAAACTTTCTGACCGAATCATTGTTTTTGGCAGTAATCCAGGGAGAATTGTGGAAGAATTTAAAATTGATATTCCACAACCCAGAGACAGAGAAAATCCTACTTTAGTTAGAATAGAAAATAAAATTTTAAAGTTATTAGAAAAAGAAATTAAAAAACAGGGTGAAAACACATATGAAAAAATTGCTACCTAAAACTATTTTTATTTTATTAATTCTGGCAGTCTGGCAGTTTTTATTTCAACTAAATATCTGGCCTGATTTTCTCTTTCCTTCTCCTCGGATGGTAATGATAACTCTGATTGAAGGTTTTAAAGATAGAACATTTATCTTTGCCATCACAGCCAGTTTTAAAAGATTACTGATAGGTTACAGTATTTCTCTTCTCTTTGGTTTGATGCTCGGTGTTTTAATTGCCAGTTTCCAGCTAATTGAAGATACAATCGGTCCCTTTATACTCGCCTTACAAAGTGTACCAAGTGTTGTCTGGCTACCTCTGGCTCTACTCTGGTTTTCAATGGGAGAGAAAGCAATTATCTTTGTGGTAGTTCTTGGTGGCACCTGGAATATGGTGATTAATGCCAGTACGGGAATTAAAAATGTTCAACCTGTTTTAATTAAGGCTGCTAAAACAATGGGAGTTAACAAGATTCATCTTTTTTGGAAGGTAATTTTACCGGCAGCTGTACCCCATTTAATAACTGGAATGCGTCTTTCCTGGGCTTTTTCCTGGCGAGCTTTAATGGCTGGTGAGCTAATTGGAAGTGGAGATGGTCTTGGCCAGATTTTGATGTGGGGTAGAGATATGGGTAATATGAGTCTTGTAATTACAGTAATCCTGCTTATTGGATCTATTGGTTATCTAACAGACAATTTTTTATTTAAAAAGGCAGAAACAATAGTCCTCAATCGCTGGGGACTAAACAGCAAATAAATTTTGAGCAGGCTTTTTTGTTTAAATCAATGTTGAAGATTTAATGATCATTAGTAATCATTGTGATCATATTCAATTAATATAATATCTTAAAAAGGAGAATTTAAATAATGAAAAGAAGAAATCTTAAAATCAGTATTTTAGTCCTAATCGTCCTTAGTTTATTAATTATTACAAGCATCGGAACAGGTGCAGCAGCTTCTGAACTTAAAGAGATTACTATCGGATATTTCCCCAATATCACCCATGCTCCGGCAATTGTTGGAGTTAGTGAAAGTATATTTGTAGACCAGTTAAATGGTATTAAGGTCAAAACCAAAATTTTTCCCAACGGATCTCTTTTTATGGATGCTTTAGCTACAAATCAAATTGATCTGGGTTATGTTGGACCCGGGCCAGCTATTAACCGCTATCTACAGGGAGCAGATGTAAAAGCCCTGGCCAGTGCAAGCACAGGTGGAACAGTTTTAGTTACCCGCAGCGATTTTGAATATAATTCTGTAACTGATTTAAATGATAAAATTATTGCAACTCCTGCTCTGGGCTGTACTCATGATCTGCTTTTTAGACAGTTAATTAAAGATCACAACTTAAATACAAATCGCCGAGGAGGAAGTATTGACCACCGGGCTCAAAAGCCAGCAACAATGGTTGGTCTATTTGCTACGAATCAGCTTGATGCTGCAGTTGTTTCCGAACCCTGGGCAGCAAGAATGGAAGCAGATCTTAGTTCTAAAGTAGTTGTCGACTGGGATCAAATGCCCTGGGATGGTAAGCTGCCTGCTGCAGTAGTTGTCTCAACCATTCAATTTATCGACAATAATCCAGATTTAATAAATAACTTTCTTCAGGCTCACCAAAAAACAGTTGAATATATAAATAATAATCCAATTCAGAGCAGCAAAATTATACAAAAGCAAATTAAAGAGATAACCCGGCAGGAATTATCTATTGAGATTATTGAGCGTTCAATGCAGAGAACAAATATTACTTCTGAACTTAATAGTTCTGTAGTCCAAAAACTGGCTGATCTTTCTGCTGAACTGGGCTTTATTAAAGGTGATTCTGATTTAAATGGATTTATAGATATCTCATATTTAAATAGAGTAAGTCAATAAAAATTTTGTTATTAATCTATAATTTTGAGATAATGATGTTAGTATGAGTAATGTCAAAAAATCTATAAAAAAGTGATATTGAAGTTAGAAATTAAATTTTAATGGTTGGATGACCGCATTGCTCTTGACAAACACCATCTAAATGCTAACTGGAGGTTGCCGAGGATGAAGGGGAAGGATATAAAATACAGGAGAAAATAGCCAACCCTCGAACCTTTGATTTTAGCATTTATCTGGTTCGGTTTGTAAAGGGTTCGCTTCGCCAATGCTTTTAAATATTTTTTAACTACCTCAGGCTCTGCTAAAAGGATATAAAGGTTAAGCAGACTGCTGCAAGATAATAATGTGTTCCTGAGCAAGTTCAATCAATTTACTCCAGCGAGCTGGCATATGAGACTAAGCATCAAGCTCTGGAATAATTGCAGGTACCTTTTCCTCTAAAGCTGAATGTGGTCTTAAAAATTTAAAATAAGCAACAAATAGATAGGATCACCATCAACAATAAAGGCCAAATCATCGGGTAAAATCTTAATCTTTAAATAGTTCTCAAGTTTTTAAGGTAGAAAGAGCAGTCGTCATTTCTACACTTGTAGATATAGAAATCCTTACGCTCTTTAATCCTATCAAGAGTGCGAGAGTAGTGAGGACACTTAAAGATTACTGTTTTAGAGAAGCGATTTTTATCATTAAAATTAGTGTTGCAGACTTTGCAGAGATACTGTCCTCGGCCATCAGTATTATCATAGAGATAAACATGTGGGGCACCACATCTGGGACAGGTTACAGACTCAGGAACTTTGTTTTTAGAGTTTTTATGACGTCTAATAGGCTTAAGAGCTTTACCATTTTCTTTTTGATAATCAGCTATTAATTTCTGATAATCAAATTTCACTAAGACTTCAATAATAGGAAGATTATCAACTTTAAGATGGTGGTATCCTTTACTGATAGGAATATCATCTTTAGGCATAAAGTCTTTGCTTAAAAGCAGAGTCATCAGATAACAAATGATATAATACTGAATTTGGATATGGACAAGTAAAGTAGTAATAATAGTTTTCAAAGTTTGTCAACTATCCCTTCTTTTTTTGGTTAAAAATGGGCTGTTCAACCTAAATATTCCTCAAAAAGAAGGGGACAAGTATTTAAGCTCAAATCCCTGCTACAAAAGGGTTTTGACTATATAAATTAAAAGACTTTTTGACAATACGTTAATATGTTAGGAAGGATAAAAATGAAAGTAGTAAATAATATAACTGAATTAATTGGTGAAACACCAGTTGTTAAATTACAAAAACTTGTTAATAAAAATAGTGCTGCTGTTTATGTAAAATTGGAATATTTTAATCCCAGCGGCAGTGTCAAAGACCGTCCTGCTTTTAATATGATTAGGGAAGCTGAAAAAGAAGGAAAACTTAAAACTGGAGGTACTATAATAGAACCCACAAGTGGCAACACAGGTATAGGACTGGCAATGATTGCAGCCTCAAAAGATTATAGATGTATTATAATCATGCCAGATAGTGCTTCTCAAGAAAGAATAAATATTTTAAAAGCTTATGGAGCTGAGGTAGTACTTACTCCTGCCCAAAAACTTATGCAGGGAGCAATTGACAGAGCACATGAACTTAAAAGCGAAATTAATAATTCTTTTATTCCCAACCAGTTTCAAAATCCAGCTAACCCTGCTGTCCATCAGAAAACAACTGCTTTAGAGATTTTAGAACAGATGAATGGTCAGCTGGATGCTTTTGTAGCCTCAGCAGGTACAGGTGGAACAATCTCTGGTACCGGAAAGAAACTAAAAGAAAAATTGCCCGAATTAAAAATATATACTGTTGAATCAGAAAACTCTCCTGTTCTTGCCGGCGGTCAACCAGGACCACACAAAATCCCAGGCACCGGGCCAGGTTTTATCCCTCAAACTCTGGACAGTTCTATTTATGATAAAATCTATCATATTTCTGATCAGGAAGTAATCGAAACCACCAGAAAACTCGCAGCTAAAGAAGGTCTTTTGCTCGGTCCTTCTTCTGGTGCAGCTGTCTGGACAGCTCTAAAAGTAGCTAAAGATTTAGGACCCGAAAAAAAGGTCCTTGCTATTGCTGCAGACACCGGGCAAAGATATCTTGGTGGAGAATTTTTTATTTGAATATTTAGTAAGTTAAATATCTAAATAAATGGAAATATCTATATCACTGTGTTCTAGATTAACCATAAAATAATATGATCTAAAGACACATCAAGCAGGAGGGGAATAAATGAATTTATTCCCCTCCTGCTTCATTCTCTTCTCTAGTTAAATTAAAACAATAACAAATTGGAAACTTATCATCTTATAAATCTATATACCAGATTGCTACTTTTAAATCTTCTTTGCTGTAGAAATTGCTTCAGAACTATTGAAATAGGCACCTTTGCAATCAGAAATTAAACATATTTGATAAGATTAATTCTTTTCAACTTCTCCCTCAACCAATTTTTTACTGTTACTATATTAACTTTTTTTCTTTTTTTTCCGAGATGTGGACATAATATCTCTTCTATTTGTCTTTACCCCATCTGAAATGTTCTACTTTTTATTATAACCTTTTAGTATGTTACAGAGTCAAAGACTTAATGAATTTTTTCGTTAATATGTTAATCTTTTTGCATATATGAGTTTTACTAAAAGAAATATCAAAATTACTATATTTAAATGCAAATTCAAAATCTACATGTCATAAAGTGAGAATTATGGCCGAAGAAAAAATAACATTAATAGAAGACAAGATTAAAGACTTAGAACAAATGAAGAATATATTAGTAGATCTAACTGATAATTGTATTAAAGCAAAAGATAGTGCTAATTGTCCAATAATAGATATTATTAACAAATAAAATCCCCAGAAAAGCTCCATCAATAACTGAACAAAATGAAGTTTCTCTGAGGGGGAATCATCTCTAATTGAGATGGTAATTTTATTGAATTTTCCACCGTGATTTCACCGCAGTGAGCCTCAACCACCGTTAAATACCGCAGTAAAATATACAGTATTTTACAACTATATGGGATATTTCCACCACTAGATTGCTGTTATGACAGGGATTATAAGAAAAGCTGCTAACATAAGGAACTTCGACAAAACTCTCCGAAGCCTTGAGCGTAGGTTCGACTCCTACCGGGGGCACCATATGTTTATATAAGTTGACATCCTCCCCGCCCGTTCGCAAAGCTCACAAACGAGGATTCCTTAAAAAAACTTTCATCGAAACTCTCTTTTGTATTACGAAATGATAGTTTCGATATTAGGCCATCGAGGCCGTCACGAGGTTGTCGAATGATTAGAAGGCAGTCTATTTCTAGTATCCCAATTCGACTTCGACTTTAGGCTGTGCCATCAGCCCTCCTGAGATAGCCGACTATGCATTCTAATAGCATAATCCTAGTATTATTCTTACTAATCTAGGCACTCAGGCACTTAGACTATTACCATCTAAGCAGATTGTTGCTCTAAATATTTATTAGCTATATTACGACCTGCATTTAAATCAGCGTGGATATGATTACCACACTCGCAAGAGTATAGATTAGCTTTGCGGTTAGATTTTTTAACTTTAGCACATTTAGAACAACCCTGGGAGGTATATTTAGGATTTATATATTCTACCTTAATCCCAGCTAATTCAGCCTTATATTTAATAAATTGTTGTAGTTGATAGAAAGTCCAGCTGTGGATGTTTCTATTTGCTCTATTAAGACTCTTAGCAGTATTACGGATATTATCTAGATTCTCCATAATTATAGTGCCAACTTGCTCTTGCACAGCAAAATTAATAAGCTGGCGATTAATTTCTTTACCTTGAGGGGTTTTAACACTGGCAACAGCTAATTGTCGAAGTCCTATATCAATTCCCATTAAATTAGAATTAGTATTTTTTTTAACAGCAATTTTAATTGTTACAGCAAAATACCATTTACCTCTTTTGTGGAAGAGACTGGCTTTACCTAATTTGCAGCCACTATCGATATGCTGCTGCAGTTTTTCAAACCTTTCAGTCTGCTTAACTGGGAAGACAAATCTCTGACATTTAGTAGTATAAAGAGGAATTGAGATTATATGGTGATCAATCTTATAATTTTGATTATTATAGCAAATAGGCTGGTTAGCTTTGAATTCGATATTATCTTTATCAGAACCAGATTTTAAAAATAGTTTGTGGAGAGCTTTAACTTCTCTAATATTCTGATTCTTAACAGCGGCAGGTAGGTTTATCTCTTTAAAATCAGCAGAACTCAACTTAGTTTCTCCTGCTTTAAGTTTGGCAGCTATAGTTTGACGATTTTTAACTACTTCTGCAATATTATTTAAGAATATATTTTCTTTTCTTTTAGTTGGTTTTAATAACTCCAGCACATATGTTAATTGCATAGCAAACACCTTTTCATTAATTATTAAATATCAATGATATTTTAAGACAATGCAAAAAACTTTATTACTAAGTATATTATATCACTAAAAGAACAAACGTTCAATAGATATAAAGCTTTTTTAAATATAAATTAGCCGATTCATCCCCGCCCATTAGCATAAGTGAGGCTTTCTCGGTTAAATTCGGTAAAAAAATAACCAGACAATATGCCTGGAATAATTAAATATGACTTAATATATCTTCTATCGCTATTTTAAGTTGTGGTAATTTATTTGTTATAAGATTCCAAACTATTTCTAAATCAACTCCAAAATAGTCATGAATTAATATATCTCTGAGGCCAGCAATTTTTCTCCACTCTATTGCAGGATATTCCTCTCGAATATCAGCAGGTACATTTTTAACAGCTTCCCCTATAATTTCAAGATTTCTAACAATAGCATCTTGAACCATCTCTTTTTTTTAAAATTCTTTATAAGACATATTTGCTGAATAATTCTGAACTTTATTTATCGAACTTAAAATGTCCCTTAAATATACTTCAGGCCTGCGCATATTTAGCACTTCCTAAAATATCTTCCTTTAATTCTTCTTTTAAGGCATCTTTAATCACAAGGTCTACATCTTTATTTAAATTATCTTCAAGATAAAATTTTAGATCCATATAATTATCAAAGGTCTTCTCACCTTCTTTAAATTCAACAAGAAGATCAATATCACTATTATTATTAGCCTGACCACTAACATATGAGCCAAATAAGGCAATACTTTTAACTCCGAATCTATTTAAAACACTTCTTTTTCTTTGTAGAAATTCAATAATCTCTTCTGCTGTCATATTATCGACCTCCTATCCCTATTTTAGCACCATTAACAAAATAAAACAACTAGACAAATATCCTGGCATCTAATTCTGTTAAATTTCTTAAACAATAATCAATAATAGCTCCAGGTTCATTTTCAAATCATCCCTTTATTACTTTCTACTATTATTATATCATAAGGCAATAGTTATAAAAACAAAAACCCCCTGTCACCATAAGTCTAACAGGGGAAAAATATACATAATTCAGCTTTGACTGATTACAAAATTTATTTCTTCTTTTCTTTTTTTTCTTCTTTCTTTTCAGCTTCTTTCTTCTCAGGTTTTTTCTTAGCTTCTTTTTTCTTATCTTTCATTTTTCAGCACCTCCCTGATATTTCACTTTTTATTAAATTCTAAATATATTATATTACATAAAACTCGAAATAATATCTAATTCTTAATTATGACCAACTACCTCATGTGGAATATATGGTTCTTCCAAAAATTCTACTTCTTCTTGACTCAACTCTATAGAAACAGCTGGAGCCGCACTTTCTAAATGAGATAATTTTGTGCTGCCGATGATTGGAATAGTTACCGGTTCTTTATTCATCAACCAGGCTAAAGAGATTTGCACCATTGGGACCCCTTTTTTATCAGCCAGTTCAGCAACTCTTTCTACTACTTTTTTATCAGCAGCCTCAGTAGCTCCATATTTTTGTTTGGCGATCTTATCAGTTTTAGATCTTTCTGTACTTTCCGACCATGGTCTTGCCAGTCTTCCAGAAGCCAGAGGACTATAGGGGGTTAAAGCTATATTTTCTTCTTTACAAAAAGGAAGCATTTCTCTTTCTTCTTCCCGGTTCAGCAGATTTAAATGATTTTGCATAGATACAAATTTAGTCCAACCATTTTTCTCAGCTATATATTGAGCTTTCTGAAACTGCCAGGTATACATTGCTGAAGCCCCAATATATCTGACTTTTCCAGCTTTTTTAAGATCATGTAGAGCCTCCATTGTTTCCTCTATTGGGGTATCATAATCCCAGCGGTGAATTATGTATAAATCAATATAATCTGTACCCAATCTCTCAAGGCTTTTATCGATTTCAGTCATTATTGCTTTACGAGAAAGTCCTGAACCATTGGGTTCTTCTCTCATTTCTCCATAAACCTTTGTTGCAATTACTACTTCTTCTCGATTAGCATAATCATTTAGAGCCTGTCCCAATATTTCTTCACTTCTTCCTAAAGAGTAGACATTTGCTGTGTCAAAAAAGTTAATCCCTAGTTCTAAAGCTTTTTTAATAATTGGACGACTTTCTTGTTCATCAAGCAGCCATTCATGCAGCCAGACATCTGAATCACCAAAACTCATGCATCCAAGACAAATCTTTGAAACATCAAGGCCAGTATTCCCAAGTTTTACATATTCCATCAATTAATCCTCCTTATTACTTTCTATTTCTATTATATCATAAGGCCATAGTTATAAAAATAAAAGCCCTCAAAAAAGCTCCATTATTAACTGAACAAAATGAAGTTTCTCTGAGGGTAATTCATCTCCAATTGAGATGTTAATTTTATTCAATTTTCCACCGTGATTTCACCGCAGTGAGCCTCAGCCACCGTTAAATCCCGCAGTAAAATATATAATTATTTATACCCAGTAAGCAAATATTTTCTTATTCTTTACTTCCAGTTCTTCATCCTTATATTTTTTGTTCTGATTAAAATTAAAACTCAAAAGATAACCCTGATCCATATTCTGGCTTTGCAAATAATCAGCCAGCTGTTTTAATCCCTGTTGATGATATTCTTCTCCCCGCCAGATTTTTAATTCAACTATATATTTTTGATCAAGATAAGTTATTACTACATCAAGCCTTTTTTCCTGAGAAATCTGAACTTCTTTAAAATCAAATCCCTTACCATTTATGATTGGCTTTAAAAAAGCAAGAAAAATTAAGCGTCCATTTCTTTCTAAAAAATCTCTATCACGACTACTATATTGTTCTTTTATGAAAACCTGAAAACGCTCCATTACTGCTTTTAGATTAAGCTGACCATTATCTATAAAGCTGTCTCTGAAATCAAAGGCATCACTTTCCATTGAATTCTCTATTTTGGATATCAAATAGTTATAAATTCGCTGCTCATAAATCCTATTATGAATTTTTAAGCTGCCGTTATCATTTTTAAAAATACCATAAAGTTCTCCCTTTTCTATTGTTGGATTATCTAGATTATAAGTAATTTTTCTACCATCTACAATCAAATCTACACACATATTTTCTAAATCACTATTATTCTCTATATTTTTTATTAAGGTATCGAAATTTGGAAGATCTTTTGCTAAAATAATTTTTACTGCCTGATCAAGGTATTCTTGCTTCCAGTTGAACTCATTATCTGCCAGTATTTCTTCAGCAATTATTTCTGCCAGTTTACTAACTAAAAAAGGATGGCCTGAAGTGTAATAATATAGGATTTTAGCAAAATAATCTAGTGAAAATTCTATATTTTTTTCCTTCTTATATTCTTTTAACATCGAAGCAATTTGATCTACTTCTAGCTCGAAATCAACCCTGAACTCACTGGCAATATTCCAGGGACTATTATACTTATGTTCATCATCAGAACTTAATTTAAGTTTAAGGTTTTTTACATCATGTACCCCAGCTAAAATTACACTTTTAAAAGTTAAATCCTGATTTTGCTGCTCAAACAAATACTTACTCCTTAACATACCGAGAAAATCTAAAAAAAGCTGATTATTACTGCTTTTATCGACTTCATCAATCATTAAAACAATATCTTTATTACTTTTTCTGACCATTGTGGTGATAAAACGAGAAAGATCCTTAAAATTATTAACAGTATCTACTTTTTCTTCAATTAATTTGACAAATTTAGAATCTCCACTAAATTCAAAACGATCTCTAATTGTTAAAAGAAATTCCCTAGAAAAGGTATTGATACTACTAAAAATATCCTGATCAAAATCTTCAAAAGTAATACTAATAACTCTATACTCTCTCTTTTCCAGATGTTTTTTTAATAAATATAAAATTGTAGTTTTTCCAGATTGACGCGGCTTATTAATTGTAAAATACTTACCTGCCTCAACCATCTTTTCAATTGCAATAATTTTTTTGCTTACATCAGCTATATAATGTTTTTCTGGAATACAGACACCTGTAGTGTTAAACTCTTTCATCAGATTCACCTCATTTTTGGCTTCAAGTTATTTTAATTATACCACAGTAGATAACTTAATTAAATCAAAGAATTCATTGAGTTTGATCTGTCCTAAAAGCTTTAGCAATTCTATGTTTTTCAGTTTTCTTATAAACTTCTTCATCCTGTCCACCTAACTTAATTTCACGATAATAAAAGCTTCTTAAATTATTTGTTTCCTTAACATTGGTAAATCTAATGTATCGATTCTTAGGATTAGTGGTTGTAAAAATCAGTGACTCTTTATTTAGTTTCTCCAGAGGTCTTAGATTATGAGAAGTGAAGACCAACTGCCCCTTAGCTCTATCCTGTATGATTTCCAGGATTTCACCTAAAAGATATTCAAATATACCAGCATCAAGCTCATCCACTGCCAGACAAATACCGGGCTTATTATACATCGCAATCATTGCACTCAAGATAGAAATAATCTTTTTAATTCCATCTGATTCATATCTCAGAGAAATCTTAATCTCTCCTCTTTCTGCCAGCAGCTCTATTTTTATGACTGGATCACCATTCTCATCCAATTCTTCTCCATACTCTTTAATTTTAATTGTAAGATCTGGAATTATCTCTTTTAAAACGATGTTTAAGTTCTCGATAACATTTTTGACAGTAGAAAGGACTCGCTCAGGAACTGTTGTCGGCTCAGACAGAGCTATTGCCAGATCTCCACCTTCTATCATCTTTGAATCACTAAGCTGAAAACAAAAAGGTATAATTAGATTGACATTGATCATACCTGAACGAGAATTTCTGATCACAAATAGGTTCATACGAGCATACTGTTTAATCTCCATTATAATATCAGCAAATTCGTTAAAGGCTTTATTACCTTTATAAATATGATCCATCTCACTAGAAAAAACAAAAGATGTTTCATCCTTCTTAGCAAGCTCCTTAGCAACTTTAAGATCCACCTTAGCATCTTTATTGTTTTTAGTGAGTAAATTATAATTCTTCTGAGGAGTTAATAACTGATCCTTATCATCCAGATCATGAGTTATTATACCCCGCTTATATGTCCAGCCATCTTCTTCAAGCTTTTTATATGATAGATCTTCCTTGATAATAACTGGAGCAGCATTCTCTCTTCTTTCAATTACCATTTCATAAAACAGTTGATATTTATTCTCTCCCAAAGACATAGAAAAAACAGCATTAATAGCAGCTTCTTTCTCACCCTGGTATATATAATCTTTAATATCTCCAGGCAGAGATTCTCCAAGCAAGATCATTTTCAGTATCCACAAAGCTTCAATAAAAGCAGTTTTACCAGAACCGTTCTGACCGTATATTCCAAGCACATCTGATGTTTTAGAAAAAAAGTCTTCGCTTTTATAACTGTTGAAATCAATCTGACCCTGCCTAACATTCTTAAAGTTATTCAGTTGTACCTGCTGCAAACGCAGCATTCTCTCCTTCATTTGATCACCTCCACTGATTAAATTATACAACTATTAGTGATAAAAAGCAACATTTTCAGCAAAATCGATATAAAAAATATCATATTAGCTAAAAACTTTAGCTTGCAGACAAAAAAATAGTTTACCAAGAGGTTATCTTATAGTAGTTCATACTAAACCTGAATTATATTTTACAGTGTTAGATAAACCGTAATCAAATTGATTACGGCCTACTTTTAGATTAATTTATAGTTATACTTATAATCTGCTGCTCCAGGTATCTTCATTTTCTAATACATCCTTCATACAAGTACCTCCAGATATCTTTTCACGATATTCTTTACCCCTGTAACTTCTGCATACTTAAGTAGTTTTGAGATATTCTTATCTTCCCTCTTTAGATAGTTCTGCATAGATTCTTTTACAACATCAGTACCCACTTTGTTTCTCAGTCTGATGCAGTCACAAATTGTTTTCTCCTTATCATATATTTTAACCCTACTTCCCTCAATATTAACCTCTTTAATCCCGGTATTGAACTGTTTATCAGCAAAATAGAAAATAGAGATCGGCGGATAATCAGGCAGTTTTGGCCTGTGCTCATCTCGGTGAATGGCAATATAACACCTCCGTTATAATTATCCGCACTTATAGATATGTGCAGAGGTTTTTAACACTTTTTCTATTTTCAATATCCTTTATTTAATAAGTTTTTAATTTGTAGTTAATTAAGGTCTAATATCTTCCTGTTATTATTATAAATAGAATAATTAAGTGAATTAAAGTCCCCCATTTTGGAGCTGTGACAAAGACAGATACTATATAAATTATTGAACTAGATAATTTCCTCCTTTGGTATTTTTATCCCTCTCCCCAGAGGGGTTTTTTATTTAAAAATAGTTTATTTTTTCAGATGTCAAAACGACCAGTACTTATTCAGAAATTAATTAAAATATAAGCATAAATTTATCATTTTTTAAAGTTTTATTCCTATAATTAAACTATGATTTAAATAATTAAACTTGAATTCGGCAAGTAAAAATACCGAATCCAGTTATGATAGTCTTTAAACAGTAAATCTAGTTCAAATTTTTTTGAATAAAAAAATAGAATCTCCCTTAAGGTTTGTGGTAAAATGTTTTTAGCACAAAAACCATACCAAAACCAAAAAGGAGATTCTGATATGAGTTTACCACAAAACAACAATAAAATAAATAGTTTAAACAAATTAAATATTCCTGCTAAATTTGACAGTGATACAGTTTCCAATGTTCCAGCTTTTACTTATCTGGAAGCTGCTAAATCCTGTATAGATTTTAAATCTTTAATCTCAGATAATATTAGCTATCAAAAAGCAGCTAACGCAATCTATCAGCCTACTGATATCATTGATTTTATGGTTGATGCATCCATCCTGGGCTATTCCCGCTTTTCTCACTATGAAAATCTTAGAGAAGATGCAGGATATCTTCAAATTAAGGATTTTAATGTTCCCAGTGAAAAAGTATGTCGTGATCTTCTAAAAGCTATGCCTGAAGAAAGTGTAAATGAATTGAGAGAACTCAATAAAAATCTTCTCTCAACAATTGCTAAAACACAGCCTGCTAAAGAAGTGATACTCGATTTTGACGATACAGTCTGTACCGTTTTTGGTAATCAGGAAGGTTCTGCAAATGGATACAATCCAAGATATAAAGGCAGACCTTCATTTAAAGAAAAGGTTGGTATCATTTCTAAGACTGATGAACTACTTAACCTGACACTGGAAGAAGGTACTCATCACAGCAACCATGAATTCCTCAGTTTCTTAGAATCCTGTATTGAGACTCTACCCAAAACCTGGTATCTAAAAAGAATCAGAGCAGATAGAGGTTTCTTTGATCAGAAAAACTTTAGATACTGTGAAGATAACGGTATCGAATATGTCATCAAAGCTAAAATGCAAAATGGTGTCAAAAAAATTATTGATTATGTCAATGAAAATCCAGATCAATATCCCTGGGTCAAAATCGATAACACATTTAGTGTTACAGAAATTAGAGTACCACTAAAAAGCTGGGATAGAGAACGTAGATTTGTTTTAATCAAAAAATCATTACCAAAAAGCAACAAAAATGGTCAGCTTCTTTTTGAAGAGTTCACCTATGAATATCAGGCCATAGTTACCAATGTTGACTATCTAACAGCTGAAGAAGTATTCAATGACTACAACCAACGCTGTAATATTGAAAACAAGATTGACGAGCTGAAAGAAGGTTTTGCTTTTGACCAGAACACTCAGATTAATCGCAAATGTAATGAGCTGTATTTACTGATTAAAATGATTGCTTTTAACCTTAATAACTGGTTTAAAAGAACTTTCTTACCTGAAAGTATGCACCATCATGAGATAACAACGATCAGAAGAATATTTTACAAAATAGCAGGTAATATCTGCGGCAGTGGCTGGTACAAACACATCCGCTTTGCCCCAAATAAACTGCTGAAAAAAACAATTACACATCTTAGAAAGGCGTTAACAGATTTTAGAAAGAAGGTGGTCCTAAATTAAAACCACCAGTACAGTTGAGACTAATTTTTAAGCTATGAAAACCATAGTTTAGTTAAGTGCGTCTGAAATCTGGGAGCTGGATAATTTATTTAACTGGTTATCTAAATTAAGACTAAATATTTAATTTTAATAGATTGAAATGATTTTTTAACGGCAAAAATCTAAAAAGAACTACTTTAACTTTTTACTTGCCGAATTCAAGTTAAAGTAAATTAGGAGGGATATCAAATGAAAGAAATATTAAAAGTTTTATTGTTCATTGGCTTTATAACAGTAATTTTGACTGGAGTTAGTTTTGCCCAAGGACTTAGAATAAATTCTGATGTCAAAAACCATAATTCTCAAGCAACAAGTGAAGGTGTTGGTTATAAATCAGTTGAATTAACTGATTATCAAATAGAAAAAATATTAGAGTCTTTAACTGATGATCAAGTAAAAAAAATAGTTAAGTTACTTGATCATCAAGTAGAAAAAACAATAGAATTGTTAACTGATTACCAAATAGAAAAAATAATGGGATTTAAAGATGAATTTTATAATGATACTGAAGAGTTAAGAAATGAATTGAAAAGTTTAATTCGTGAGATTAGAGATCTTGAGTTTCGTGGAGCAAGTGATTCAGAGATTAGAGAAGTTGAAGATAAACTAGAACAGGTTTTAAGCAAAATAAATGAAAAAAGAATTGAGTATCAAAAAAATATTGAGTCTATATTAACTGATAGTCAATTAGAAACAATCGAAGAAAATCATTTTAATTTCCAAGGAACATTCAATAATTCAGACACCTCTAAAGGTATAAGAAATTGAAATAACAGATCAAATAATAGAAAATAGTCTAAGTTAGGACTTTCTGCAGGACCATAAATCTAATTTTCTTTTAATTTTGCTTTAAAAGAGTTTTAATAATTTGCTGATATTATTATAGATAGAATGAAAGCATAAATTTGATCCCCTTTTTGAAGCTGCATAAAATGCAGCTATAATATAGATTTTTGTACTTGATAATTCTCTCCTCTTTTTGTACCCACTCTTTTTATGGAGTGGGTTTTTAGTTTTTCTCATAAGTCCAGTAAATTTTGGATACACTTCTACTATTATGATGTTATTATTAAATCACATTCAGTCCTAACTGAAAAAGAAGATACACACCTGCAAAATAAACTGTTGCAGCTGCAATCGCGTCCCAGCCCATCCACATAAAAGAACGCCGTGAGCGATAAAATAAACCAATTAAAATTATTGTAGCCATAACTATACCGACTGTTGCAGTTAAAATATGAACTATTTTAGCATCCTGCAAAAGAACTCCCTGACGGTAAAAAAGATCGGCAAAGAAAATTACTGTCATATTGAAAATATTGCTGCCAAAGACATTTCCAACTGCCATATTATAGGCACCAATCTTAACAGCCGAAATTGTTGCAACAAGCTCCGGCAGTGAAGTTGCCGCCGCTACCATAATTGAACCAATAAAACTCTGATCGATGCCGGTCAGCGTTGATATTTGATCAGCAGTAATGGTTAATCGATAACCGCTAAAAACAATTACAACTGCACAAATTGCAAAACCCATTAAGGCTTTATTTAAAGTATAATCAGGATTGGGGTCTTCTTCTTTTACAGGGTCATCTGGATCAAGTGGATTTTTCTGATCATAGCGATAGATCATTCTCACACTTATAATATATGTAATAAGTAAGGTTATACTATCTACTCCCACACCAAAAATACTCAAATTGAAATTCATAAAATGGGATAAGATAAGGCTGAAAACTACCAAAGCTGAAAGTAAAACACCTACAAGACCAGAAAGAATGTGGCTGTAGTTAACTCGAAGTAGTAATGGACCTTTTCCCTGAAGTAGATCAGCAAAGGCTAAGATGACAAGATTAAATGTGTTGCTACCAAAAGCGTTACCAACTGCAATATCTGGAGCTCCAACAAGAGCTGAACTGATACTAGTCACCAGTTCCGGTAGTGAAGTTGCCATTGCAATTAAAATCCCACCGATAAAAGCCTGACCCAGACCACTTTTATCAGCAATTATATCTCCAAATTTTGATAAATAAGTTCCTGAAATTATAATAAAAATTGCCATTAAAATAAATTCTAAAAATAGCTGTTTCAACTAAATCCTCCTCATATAATATACTTAGTTTAATTAATAATCTTTTTTAAGCTGCATAATTTTATAATAAAGTTCTTCAGCCTCTTCAGCCATTTTTTCAATCGAATAACTTTTGGCTGTTTTAAATGCATTCTGTGAAAATTCATCATGTTTTTGTCTGTCAGTTAGTAACTCTTCTATTCTGCTGCTCCATTTATCAAGCTTTTCTTCAGTTTTATAACCATTAACCCCATTTTCAATAACATCATCAATACCACTTGATTTAACAGCAACAACAGGATTTTTAGCAGCCATAGCTTCCAGCAGAACCATCCCCTGAGTTTCAGTAGTTGATGCAAAGACAAATAAATCTGAAGCCAGATAATACTTAGCCATTTCTCTAAAGTCAACTGCACCAATCAGTTCAATATAATTTTCTAAACTGTTATCCTTGATAAACTGCTCAATGTTTTCTTTTTCTGAGCCGCTGCCAATAATAATTAGCTTAAAATTAAGTTCAGTTGTTTCTTTTAAATTTTTTATTCCGTCTAACAAGAAATATAAGTTTTTCTCCTTCGACAATCTAGAAACTGAAATTAATAAGTGTTCAGAATCTCCAATAAGTTTCTGCCTGAGTTCTTTTATTTTATCCTCATCACAATTATAATAGTTAAAATCAATACCGGTTGGCATCACTTTAATATATCTACTGACTCCAACATTGCGCAAATATTCTTTTGCCGATTCAGTTGGAGCAAATACTGCATCAGTTTTGTTTGAAAAATTCTTAATTAGAAAATGGGATAATCGATTAGCAAAAAATTTACGCATAAACAATATATTAGGAACATAATGAGCATATTTCTCCAAACGGGTGTGGTAAGTAAAAGCCAGCGGTAGATTAAACTTTTCTGCTAGTTTTCTACCTTTATTCCCCAGCCAAAAAGGATGATGGGCATGAACTAAATCAAAATCTTCAGCCTGGAAATCCTTCTTTATCTGTGGTGAATAAATATTAGTGACCGGAAATTCGAGCCCTGCTTCTTCGTAATAATAGATAAAATTACAGTGGATAATATTTCCTTCATCTTCATTTTGACTTTTATTCTTATATTCTGGAGCAAAAATTTTAACTTCATGGCCTCTTTTTCTCAATGCTTTAGATAAGCGTTGAATTGATATCGGGACTCCACCAATTACCGGAAAATAATTATTGGTAAACATCGCAATTTTTAAATTTTCATTTTTGTATTCATTCTCAGCATAGGCAAAATCACGATAGTAATTCACTTCTTTATTAATTTCTCTATGAATTATGTAAAATACTGTTAATACGATGAATAATACTAATAAAATATTGATATAATTAGCATAAAAGAAAGACTGCACTGCAACCCAAATATTAACTAATAACTTTGAGGCTAAACCTGGGTTGTTTTCTAAACGCTCTACCTTAACCTGTATCTCACCTTGATTTACATTTACTAAAAGATAGTGATAAAAACTCTTATCGTTATCAAAGATAAGTTCGCCTCCAGCACCACCACTTATATAATAATCAACTCCCTTAATTTCTTGCTGATGAAAAATTTCCAGATTAGAAGAAAAAACAGCATCAATATCATATTCTGCAAAGATATCTTGATAAAAATTCCTTAATTGTTGATCACCTATATATTTTATACTGTCATCTATTAAATATTCTGTATCAACTTTAATTGGTGTTTTATTCATTATTACAAACTTTTTCTGATAAGCTGCAGCTTCTTTAAGTTCATTCCTTAACCACTGCTGCTGCCAGTTTAAATTGGTATTCTCTGTAGTATCCAAAAATATAAAATATGAATCATCTATTTGAAAAGAATAATAAAAAGGACCAAAATACTTATAAAAATTATCACTTCCTCCATCAGTTATTTCTCTTTTGCCAACTGCAGTTAAAAAAGGTGTTTTTAGTTTTTCTAAGGTTCTATAAAAAACTCTATATTTACTTTCATCACCATCTCGAACGTTATTTCCTGAAGAAATTATAAAATCAATGTTATTTTGCTTTGTTTTTTCCAGGATTCGATTATCAAAAATTGCAATTGAATTTTCTATATTTCCAACTACTGCAAAACTATACCCATTATTTTTTATTTTCTCTCTAATAGTATTCATGTTTCTAACATTAACTGACTTAAAATCCTGAATAGTAAAAGGTGCATATATTTTATAGCTAATTAAAACTAATATAATTATAATGAAAATTAATATATATAGTTTACCTCTACTCTTCAACTTCTATCCCACCTCTAATGATTAAATAAAAAAATACAAAGACACCTATTAAAATGCCAACATATTTACTAAAGAATCTCCAGTAAAATAATAAGGGGAAAAGATCACTTTGATTGACAAATCTAGAAAAAAGAAGTGAATAACCGCCCTCTGCAATTCCGGCAGCTCCTGGTGTAGGAGCAAAATACATAATAAAAACAACCAAAATCTGAAAGATTAGTATTTGGAAAAAAGATGTGTCGTTATAGCCCAGCCCTTGAAGTATCAAAAATGAAAATGAGAATTCAGTTAATAAAAATATAACTGTAAATAATAAAGATAAAAATACAAAAATTTTCTTACCCTGAATAAAAAAAGCAAGGTCTTCTGAAAAGAGCTCAAGATGTTTAAAAATGTATCTTACAATTCTTCTAAATCTTTTTTTATTAAGAAGATGTTTAGATTTTAGAAAATATAAGAACTTATAGATGATTTTCATGATTAATCTAACTTTGAAAATCAAAAGATAAAAAACAAAAACATAAAGAGCTAAAAAAATTACCAAATAAATAAAAACATAGTTTGAAGGAAGCAAATTAAGCATTGACTTATTCCTGAAGATTATAAAAGGAACACTCAAAAAAAGCATGGTTGCTGATAATAAGGTTCTAATTAAAGCAGCTGCTGAAGATTTCCCCAATGGTATACCTTTTTTTTGCAAAAAATATACCTGAGCAAAACCACCACCGGTAGCCAGTGGAGTAATATTTGAGATGAAGAAATTGATAAATACTAACTTATAAACATTCCAAAAAGAAATTTCAGCATTTAAAGTTTTTAAAACAAAATATAACCTCGAAGCATCAAAAATATAATAAAAAAATAGTAATCCAATTAATGATGCAATGACTGCTGCAGGAAAAGAAAAAAATACATCAAGATTACTGCCTTGGGAATAGATTCTATTAATATAATACATTGAAAAAATTGAAATTGAAACAAATAATGCAAGATAAAGAAGCAAATTCTTAAGGTTAAAATATAATTTTTTATCTTTTTTTGCCATTAAATTTTTCATCCTTTCAATATATGTTTGTTAGCATAACTAGTTCTTTATTTAGCTTGAATATATTTTTTCCAATCATCAGTAATTTTTTACACCACGATTTTAACACTTACGAAGATAATTATAACAAATAAAGTAATTTAATTCAATAAACATCTATAAAGGAGTTTCCCCATTTTTTAATCTAATAATTATTTCGTTTTAACCAAATTTTAATAACCAATTATTATACTTTTAATAGAAAAGATGAAGTCAGTATTTATCAGTTAAAAGTAGCAAACTAATATTTGGGTCAATGACTTTGAAATTCTTATCCTATTTTATAATTTTAAAAGGAGTTGTTTGAATATGAAAAAGAGAATTTTATCTTCTTTGCTAATCATTGTTCTTATTCTACCAGTCACAGTTTTTGCTCAGGATTTAGATTTAAATTCTAAGCAGCCAGCAGATCCTAATTTGAAAAATAAAATGGAATCAAATATTGTTGCTAAAGTTAATGGGGAAAAAATAACTAGTAAAGAATTAGCTCAAAAAGCAAGTACAAATCAGCTGCTAATGAAAATAAATCAGATTGATCAACAATTTCTTCAGACTTTGACCAGCACTGAAAGTGGTAAAAAAGTTCTTAAAGAATATCAAAAGCAGCAGCTTGATAATTTAATTAATAACATTTTATTACAGCAAAAAGCTGAAAATGTAGGTATTACGCTCAATCAGAAGGAAAAAGAGCAGCTTTATCAGCAGCAGAAGAAAAGAATTTTAAAAAATAATAACTTAAATCAGGAAAAGTACCTATCAATTCTTAAAAATCAAGGTTATAAAAATGAGAAAGAATACAAACAGCAGTTTTTAAAGAATCCACAGTTAAAGGTAAATAAACTAATTGAAGAAAAGGTAGTTTCTAATATTAATGTCACTTCAAGTGAAATTAAGCAGTTTTATGAAAATAATAAAGAACAATTTACTAAAGCTGACAAAACACAGCCATTAGAAAAAGTTAAACCTCAAATAAAAGAACTGTTAAAACAACAAAAAAGGAATAAAAAGATTAGTCAATATGTGAAAAATATTAGAGAAAAAGCAGAGATTAAGAAAAATATTTAATCCTCCTTGATCATAGATTTTATATAGAACAGGTCCTATTCTGGGATCTGTTTTATTTTTTTGCAAATATACATCAGCATTGCTTTTGAAACTCATATTATCGGAATATTCATCTCTAAAATCTTCCCAATCCATTTTTAAATCCTCCACTTATTACTTTCTATTTCTATTAAATCACAAAGCCATAGTTATAAAAACAAAAACCCCAGAAACGCTCCATCAATAAATTAACAAAATGAAGCCTCTCTGAGGGGAAATCATCTCCAATTGAGATGCTAATTTTATTCAATTTTCCACCGTGATTTCACCGCAGTGAGCCTCAGCCACCGTTAAATACCGCAGTAAAATATACAGTATTTTACAACTATATGGGATATTTCCAACAGTAGATTGCTGTTATGACAGGGATTATAAGAAAAGATGCTAATATAAGGAACTTCGACAAAACTCTCCGAAGCCTTGAGCGTAGGTTCGACTCCTACCGGGGGCACCATATATTATTTCTTGATAAAAAACAGTAAGATTTCAAGACTCAATTTTATTATCAATTATATTTCATGAAAGTTAAGATATCTTTTTTAAATCTTCTTTTGTCATCTTTTCAGTATAACTAAATATTTTATTCATTGCGTTAATGATATCCTTTAAAAACAAAAGATCTCTTCTCATTGGTATTTGACCCTCCTCGGGGCAAGCCCACGAGGATTCCTGCTTCTTAGAAGTGGTAATCCACCATCTCCACAGGCTTAAAATCCTGTTAGCCCAACAGTATATCCTCTAACTTGCCTTTTGTATTTTTAAACCTTCATCTAAGATGTTTTTGCTAGCATTAATATCTCTATCGTGTACTTTTCCACATTCAGGACATTTCCAGTTTCTTATTTTTAGATCTTTAACTTCTTTATTTTTATAGCCACAGTTATTACACAGCTGGCTGCTGGCAAAAAATGTGTCTATCTTAATCAAATCTCTTCCATACCATTTAGCTTTATAGGTTAATAATTCTATAAATTTACTCCAGCTAACATCAGATATTGATTTAGCTAAGTTAGAATTTTTAAGCATATTCTTTACTTCTAAAGTTTCAACTGCTATGAGTTGGTTTTCCTCAATTAATTTAGTTGAAAACTTATGAAGAAAGTCTAATCTAATATTAGCTATTTTTTCATGTACCTTAGCCAATTTCTTTTTAGTTTTATACCAATTATTAGAACCTTTTTCTCTTATAATTTTTTTGCTTGTCATGCTTTCACCTCCTCACTAATATTATACCATAAACAAACATTTGTTCTAGTTTTTGGAATATTTAATATCTAAATATAATACTTAAAATTCAATACCGTCTTCTCTTTCCTCGGGGCACGCCCACGAGGTTTGCGAGCAGACTTTCATTCTATCACATCTCTTAATATTTCTTCTTTTAATTCTGACTTTAAAGCCTCTACAGTTACTAAATCAACCTCTCGCTCTAAACTTTCTTCCAAAAACTGCTTTAAATCTATAAATTCCCAGCCTATATCTTCAGAAAACTGAACTAGAATATCTACATCGCTATCTTCATTAGCTTCATTTCTTGCAAATGATCCGAAAAGACCGATACTTTTAACCTTATAATTCTTTTCTAAAATCGGCTTTAAATCTCTTAGCTTTTTCTTAAGATCTTTGTTATCCATATTTTAACTCCTTCCTACTCTAGAGTAAACTACCTGCTAATACTATTATATCAATTTTATTATTCTATAACAAAAAACTTTAGTTAGTTAAAAGTCTAATCTTCTACCATTCACTTTAAGCCATTCTTTTTTCTCTTTAATGTCAGGTATAACAGCAGCTACTGTTGCCCAAAAATCTCTAGAATGATTGTCATGTATTAGGTGAGTAAGCTCATGTACTACCAGATAATCTACGATAGACATTGGGGCAAGGATAATCCTCCAATTAAAATTAAGATTACCTTTACTGCTGCAGCTGCCCCATCTTTTTTTCTGCTTTTTTACAACTACATTATTGGGCTGCACATCAAGTTTATCCTTATATTTTTCTACTCTCTCATTAATTTTTTCTTTTGCATGTTCACGATACCACTCTATTAAAACATCTCTAATTTCTTCTCTTCTCTGCTCATCATTTTCTTTTAACTTTTCAGGATAGTTGATAATGAACTTACCCTGATAAAGTTTAACTTCTACCTTTGATATTTCTGCTGGTGATACTTCCAGCCTATATCTTCTGCCTAAATAAGGAAGTTTCTCCCCGGTCATAAAGTCTTTTTCTTTTGGTGCCGGCTTAATCTTATTCATTTCCTTTAATTTGGAAAGAATCCAGTTAGTTTTTTTCTTTAGTACCTCTTCTATTTTAGTTTCTGCTGTATTTATTGGAGATCTAACTATTAAATTCCTCTCATGATCAACAATAACCCCCATAGTTTTGCGACTAGTGCGTATTATTTTATAATTTATTAGTGTATTTCCCAGTTTGATCTGCTGCATTATTACCTCCGATTAAAACATAAATATATTCTGAGAAAGTTTAATTAATGCTTTCATAAGCTTCTACTCTGACACCGTATTGTCACCAGCAAAAAAATATTTTTCCTATTACTATGATTCTACCACAAAAAGCTTAAAAAATATAGCAATAAACCCATAATGTGTAAATTGTTTTTATTAAAATCATTGTTGTTTTATAATATTAAATCGCCCGTAAGCCTTGCTATGACAGCGTTTAT
>Ga0208552_1022_pt1 | contig 43085 bp, 37 predicted proteins | sample Halion_FD_187366 | JGI IMG/M metagenome (GOLD analysis project Ga0208552, IMG submission 187366) | Lab enriched deep subsurface shale carbon reservoir microbial communities from Ohio, USA - Halanaerobium induction (SPAdes) (version 2) ...
TTTAAAAATGCAAAAGGCAAGTTAGAGGATATACTGTTGGGCTAACAGGATTTTAAGCCTGTGGAGATGGTGGGTTACCACTTCTAAGAAGCAGGAATCCTCGAGGGCTTGCCCCGAGGAGGGTCAAGCAGGATCTGGACTGTCACCTACCTTCAGGATTTATCAGCTGCTCTTTAAAGAAAACTTTTGAGAATCTGGCAGCTATTTCTCAACCAGCAGAAAATACTGTTAACAATACTCTTTTTAGAGTGGTAGAAGATAATTTATCTTAATGGTAGTTACAAAAATTTCTAGAAGCATATGTATAGCCTAAATCCAGGTGAGATCTACCACGATGTTTTCTGTTTTTTGCTATTCAATTATATCAGAAACGGGGCGTTCATGCTGTTTTTTTGCTAAATAATATTGAATTTTCAAGGAGCAAAAGCACTTTTATATGTGCGAAGTTTGAGTTATTTATTTTCAATTTAATATTTTTAAGAATTATTAATTTATTATAAAATTTTCCAACAGGAGGAATTTGAGATGAAAATTGCAGTTATCGGTGCTGTTGCAGCAGGTACAAGTGCTGCTGCTAAAGCTAGAAGAACCAATAAGGATGCAGAAATAGTCATTTTCGAAAAAGGAAGAGATATTTCTTATGCTGGCTGTGGCCTTCCATATTATATTTCTGGAGTCACACCTTCACGCTATAATGTAGTGATGAATACGGCTCAGGATTTTGAAGAAAAATATAAGGTTGATGTTCGTTTAGAACATGAAGTAACTGAAATAGACAGTGATGAAAAAATACTTTATTATCAGAATTTAGTAAATGGAAAAGAAGGTGGGTACGAATTTGATAAACTGATTATTGCTACCGGTGCAGCACCAATTAAACCACCATTTGAGGGAATCGATTTAGAAAACATTTTCACACTCAGATCTGTGGAAAGTGCTGATCAAATAAAAGATGCTGTAAAAAGAGATGATGTTAAGAGGGCGGTAATCATTGGAGCCGGTCTAATTGGATTAGAAATGGCAGAATCCTTCAGTGAATTAGGAATGGATGTTACAGTTATTGAGCTTGAGGATCAGGTACTGCCACCATTCAGCAAAGAAATGGCAGGCCTGGTGGAAGACCATCTAAAAGAAAAAGGTGTTGAGTTAATTTTAGGTGATGGTGTTGATCATTTTGAAGGTGAAGGAAAAGTGGCAAAAGTTGTAACCGGATCCGGCAGAGAAATTGAAGCAGACCTAGCTCTTTTATCAATTGGAGTTAAGGCAAATTCAAAGCTGGCAGAAGCAGCTGGGATTGAAGTTGGAGATACTGGTGCAATTAAAGTAAATGAAAAGCTGGAAACCAACATCAAGGGTATTTATGCTGTCGGTGACTGTGCCGAATCAAAAGATTTATTGACAAATAAAGATGTCTGGGTACCACTGGGATCAACAGCTAATAAGCAGGGAAGAACTGCTGGAGAAAATGCAGCTGGAGGAGAAGCAAAGCACTATGGAATTTTAAAAACTGGGATTACCAAAGTCTTTGATCTAACAGTTGCTAAAACCGGTCTGGATTTAGAAGAGGCAGAGGCTGAAGGAATTAATGCAGCTGCAGTTAAAGTCAAGGCCCATAATCATGCCAGCTACTATCCCGGAACTGATGATATCTACTTAAGAGGTATTTTTGACAGAAAAAACGGAGTAATTGTCGGAGCAGAGGTTATTGGCGGAGATGGCTCAGATAAAAGAATTGATGTTTTAGCAGCTGCCATTTATAACCGCATGACAGCTAATGAACTTTTCCAGGTTGATCTTGCTTATGCTCCACCATTTTCAGGCCCGAAAGATGCTGTAGCTATTTTAGGAATGGTAGCTGAAAAGAAATTATAATTTTGTTCTTTGACTGCTGATCTGTTATAATAAATAGTAATAAAGTGTTTCACTATACTTTAATAAATTGTAACAGGAGTGAAAACTATGGCTCGTCCAACAAAAGATAGAATTATAGAAAAATTACCAGAGATAAGATTTTTTAAACCAGCAGGAGTTCCGGCTCATCAGTTAGAAACAGTTGAAATTACTATGGAAGAGGTCGAATCACTGCGTTTAAAGGATGTGGAAGGTTTAACTCAGGCAGAAGCGGCAGAACTAATGAATGTTTCTCGTCCGACTTTTCAGCGAGTTTTAACTTCTGCTAGAAAAAAAGCAGCAGAAGCTTTAACCTGTGGTAAGGCAATTAAATTTGAGGGTGGGGATTATAGATTGGTAAAACCAGGTCACTGTCCGGAATGCGGCAAGAAATTGGGAAGAAATAGAGCCCATCGACATGGTAAAAGAAGGAAAGTAGAACCCTGTCGGGATTGTGTTGATAATGATAAGGGTGAAAATTAAGTTTTTCAGTTAACTTTAAGCTATTTTTAACCAGACTAAAGATATTTCTGATAGTTTATCGCTTAAATAATTTAAATAGATAATTTAAAAGGAGGAGCAGAATGAAAGTGAATGTAGATTGGCGGGGAGGATTAGAATTTAATAATCATTTCCCTTCAGGACATGATTTAACTGTTGATTCAGCCGAAGAAAGTGGAGGTCAGAATAAGGGACCTCGACCGATGGAACTGCTGCTTGGTGGTTTAGCGGGATGTACTGGAATTGATATAGTTTTAATTTTAGATAAGATGAAAACTGAATTAGAAGATTTTGAGATGGAAATTGAGGCCGAAAGAGCAGAAGAAGCTCCAAAGCGTTTTACTAAAATCCAAATTAAATATAAATTAAAAGGTAAAAAACTGGATGAAAAGAAAGTTGAGAGGGCAATAAAACTTTCTGAGGAAAAATACTGTTCAGCCAGCAACTCACTTAACGCAGAAATAACTTCAACTTATGAGATTGAGCAGACTGACTAAAAAAAATTAAAACTTCATTGACAAGCAGCTCAACTTTATCTATAATAATAAGTGGAAATAAAATAGATTATTATTTTAAAAATTAATAAAAACTAAATAGACCTCATATAATTGTGATGATATGGTTCACAAGTCTCTAGTGTCAGCCGATAACTGACAACTATGGGGGAATTGAATTAGCTATTTATATGGCTAATTTATTACATGTATGTAATTCATGTTTTATCTTAATGGGCAGATTAACCTGAGAAGATAGATTCCTTGTAGTTGGGGTATCTATTTTCTCAGGTTTTTTTATTTAATCTGAAAATGGTGGATTTTGTTCTATTTTAATTTATTTTTTTAAAAAATTAGGAGGGTATTTATTTTATGAGCAATAATGGGAGTTTAGAAAATTTATTTAAACTGCAGGAAAATAATACTGATGTGAAAACAGAGGTGATTGCTGGATTTACAACCTTTATGACAATGGCTTATATTATATTTGTCAATCCAACTATTTTAAGTGATGCAGGTATGCCTTTTGATGGAGTTTTCATTGCAACTATCATGGGTGCAGTTTTAGGTACAATGGCAATGGCCTTATTGAGTAACTATCCTTTTGCACTTGCTTCTGGGATGGGCCTTAACGCATTTTTTGCTTATTCTGTAGTTATTGGAATGGGAGTTAGCTGGCAGGCAGCACTTGGTATTATATTTTTAGAAGGTGTTATTTTTATTATTTTAAGTGTAACACCAGTTAGAGAAATGATAGTCAACAGTATTCCTATGGCCTTAAAAACTGGTATCAGTACCGGTATTGGACTTTTTATAGCTTTTATTGGTCTACAGAATGCAGAAATAGTTGTTAATAATGATGCTACTTTAGTTGGAATGGGTAATCTATTAGAAGGATCAGCTCTTGTTGCCTTATTTGGTTTAATTTTCACAGGGATTTTACATGCTAAAAAGGTAAAGGGAGCTTTGCTTTGGGGTATTTTAGCTTCTACAGTATTTGGTTGGTTTAATGGAGTTACCCCTGCTTTTAATGGAGTAGTTGCCATGCCTAAGATGTCAGATTGGTCAGGTGTATTATTTCAGCTGGATATTGGGGCAGCTTTAAATGTAGGAATGATCGGAGTTATTCTTTCTTTCCTCTTTGTTGATATGTTTGATACAGCAGGAACTCTGGTTGGAGTTAGTCAGCAGGCCGGTTATATTGATGAAAACGGTGATCTGCCAAAGGCAAGTCGCGCTCTTTTAGCAGATGCTATTGGTACCACAGGGGGAGCTTTATTTGGAACAAGTACAGTTACTACTTATGTTGAATCAGCATCTGGGGTAGCTGAAGGTGGAAGAACAGGTTTAACAGGTGTAGTTGTTTCTATTTTATTTTTCCTTTCCTTATTCTTTAAACCTTTAATTGCTATAGTTCCCGGAGCAGCAACAGCACCAGCTTTAATTATAGTTGGAACAATGATGATGACTAATATTACGGCACTGGACTGGGATGACTTTACAGAAATTCTGCCTGCTTTTATTGCAATGATTGCGATGCCTTTAACTTATTCAATTTCTAATGGTATTGCTCTTGGATTTATTGTTTATCCTTTAGTTAAACTATTTACAGGTAAAGGTAAAGATGTTCACTGGTTAGTCTATGTTTTAGGTGTAGTCTTTGTATTCTACTTTGTTTTCCATTAATCAAAATTAAGACTGCAGATAAAAAGAGCAGGCCCGCTTTTAAATAGGGGTCTGCTCTTAACTATTTTTTGAGATAATTTATTTTACTTTTTAAAGTTAGTTTTTCTTAAAAATCTAATTTATTCTTCAATCCCGGTGAGCTTCAGCATACTCTGGTAGCTTAAAGCTCCAAAAGTTTTTTCAACAATTATTCCATCTTCATTTAAAATATAGGTGGTCGGTATTGCTCTTACAAGGTAATTTTGAGCAGTTTTTTTATCAATATCTAAAAGTACCGGTAAATTCAATTTATTTTCCATTATGAAATTAGCAGCTGTTGATTTGCTTTCACCAATATTGACTGCCAAAACAGCAACCTCAGCTCCGTATTTTTGGTTCAATTTCTCCAGATCCGGCATTTCTGCTCTGCAGGGAGGACACCAGCTGGCCCAAAAATTTAGAAAAACTTTTTGGCCGCGGTAGTCACTCAAATTAACTTTCTGATCATTTAAATTCGTTAAGCTAAAATCAGGAGCCTTCATCCCAATTTCTGTACCCACTTCTGCTGCTCCAGCAGTTGACTGCTGCAGATTAATTAACGAAAATCCTGCTATCAATAAAGCTGTTATTAAAAATACTGAAATTTTTTTCTGCATTTTTTCCCTCCAATTAAATTCAAAGTTATTGAGTTAATATCTATTATATAAGTAAAATACTCAAATTTCCAGTTTTTAATCGTATTTTCAGAAAATAATTTAGCTGAGCTGAAGTTAGAGTACTTTTGAATAATTTTTCTTTTCATTCTAATTATCTATGATAAAATATAAATAAGAGAAAATTTGGACTAATACAGAAGAATTAATTCAAAAGCAACTCAGAACTAATTTAGAAAATATAACTAGGAGGTTAATAATTATGATTAATCTATCAACACTCAGAAAACCTGAGCTGGCAGAAGAGGGATGGCGGAAAATTCAGTGGGTGGCTGATAAGATGGATATCTTAAATGAAATTTTAAAAGAACATCAGGCTTCACAGCCGCTGGCAGGAAAAACGGTAGCAATCTGTCTTCATTTAGAAGCTAAAACTGCCTATATGGCTTATGTAATCAGTCAGCTGGGAGCAGATGTAGCAATTGCCGGCAGCAATCCACTTTCCACCCAGGATGATGTAGCAGCAGGGCTGGCAGCTCATGGAGTTATGGTTCACAGCTGGTATGATGCAACTCCGGAAGAATATAAGGAGCATTTAAATAAGGTTTTAAATATTGAGCCGGATCTAATTATTGATGACGGTGGAGATATGGTTGAGACTTTACATACCGAGCGCAGAGAGCTTTTAGAAAATATTATCGGCGGTGCAGAAGAAACAACCACCGGGATTCACCGTCTGGAAGCAATGGAAAGTGAGGGAACTTTAGCTTTTCCCATGATGGCGGTTAATGATGCTAAATGCAAATCCCTTTTTGATAATCGCTATGGTACAGGTCAATCTGTCTGGGATGGAATTATGAGGACCACCAACTTGGTAGTTGCTGGGAAAACTGCTGTGGTAGCTGGTTACGGCTGGTGTGGAAAAGGTGTGGCCATGCGGGCCAAGGGCCTCGGTGCCAGAGTAATAGTCACTGAAATTGATCCAGTTAAAGCAAGTGAGGCCTGGATGGATGGCTTTGAAGTAATGCCGATGCGGGAAGCTGCCAAAAAGGGAGACTTTTTCATCACAGTTACCGGATGCAGAGATGTGATAGATGAAGAAGACCTAAAAGTAATGAAGGATGGAGCAATATTGTCCAATGCAGGCCACTTTGATGTTGAAGTTTCCAAACCAGACTTAAATAGACTGGCAGTAGAGGTTAGTGAAGCGCGAAAAAATATCAGGAAATTTGAAATGGCAGATGGGAGAAAAATTTATCTTTTAGCTGATGGTCGTTTGGTTAATTTGGCTGCTGGTGATGGGCACCCTGCAGAGATTATGGATATGACCTTTGCTTTACAGCTGTCTTCACTGCTTTATTTAAACCACAATCAGAATTTGGATGCTCAAGTATATAATATACCGGATGATATTGATAATATGGTAGCAGAATACAAACTAAAGTCTTTAGAAATAGAGATTGATCAGCTGACAGAAGAACAGGAAGCATATATTAACAGCTGGGAGAATTAAGATATATATAGGTACCAGGTACAAAAAGGCCTTTTTGTACCTGGTACAAAAGAAATAAGTCACAAAAGAAATAAGTCACAAAAAATGAGAATTGAGGAGAATAATAGTAGAAATGAAATTAAAGTATGGTAGAAAAGAGTTGGAATTTGAAATTGAGAGCAGCAGAGTAATTGATATATTAACAGCAGATGAAAAAACAGGAATAAAGGATCCAGAAGCAGCAGTGGAAGCAGCTCTGACAAGTCCAATAGCTACCGCAGCTCTGGCGGATCTTTTAGCAGCTAAGGAAATTAATGAGCTGGTAATTGTAGTTAATGATGTAACCCGCTATACTCCTTATAATTATCTGCTTCCACCTCTACTGAAAACTATTGCTGAAGCGGGAATTAAAAAAGAACAGGTGACATTTATTGTTGCCACCGGAGTTCACAGCCCTCATTCGGCAGCTCAAAACAGGGAGATATTTGGTGAGGCAGCTGCTGAATATGAGTTTGTTTACCATAACTGTGATCAGGATTTAAGCGACTTAGGTCAGCTGAGCACCGGGAATCAACTGCTGCTGAATAAAAGAGCAGCTGAGGCAGATTTTTTAATTACAACTGGGGTAATTTTACCCCACTACATGGCCGGCTTTTCTGGTGGCCGTAAGTCAATTTTACCCGGAGTAGCAGGTCGGAAAAGTATCGAAAATAATCATGCGATGATGGTTGAAGTGACAGCAGAAAATCCTGCCTTAGAAGATAATCCGATCAGCCGGGAGATGTTTGAGGCGGCAGCTAAAGTTGGAGTTGATTTCATACTCAATGTTGTCACTAACAGCAGCCGCGAAATAGTCCAGGTCTGTGCAGGTGATTACCGTCAGGCCTGGGAAGCTGGGATTGCAGCCTCAGCCGAGATGTATCATCTACCTCTGGCTGAAAAAGCTGATGCTGCTCTGGTCAGTTCAGGTGGCTTTCCTCGTGATATAAATATCTATCAGGCACAAAAAGCTTTAGATCACGCAGATCATGCTGTTAAAAAGGGGGGAACGATCATCTGGGCTGCAGAATGTTCTGAAGGCTATGGTGAAGAATGCTTTAGAAAATGGATGGATCAGGCAGCAAAACCCGAAGTAAATATTGAGCGGATTAAAGAAAAATTCGTACTAGGTGGTCACAAAGCTTTTGCTGTTTCTAAGGTGGCAGCTGAAAAAGAAATAATTTTAATTTCCAGCCTGAGCCGAGCTGAGACAGAAAATATTTTTGCTAAAAAGATGAATAGTCTTCAGGAAGCAGTTGAATATCTAGAAGAAAAATATTACGGAAACTATAAAAGCTATATCCTGCCTCAGGGAAGTTTAACAGTGCCTATAGTGGAGTCAAAATAAATTAGATTTGACGTAATGATTCAATGAATTGGAGGTAAATAAATGAAAATAGCAGCATTTAAAGTAGAAGAGTGGATGAACGAGTATGAGGTGGATGCTGAATATAATATTGCAGAAACCTGTGTAGAATCCTTAACAGTTGAGGAACTGCTGAATCTGGCTGATGACCCGGAGCTCAGATTGGAAGAAATAAAAAAGATGCAGCTGACTTATGGTGATATTAAAGGTTCAGCAGGCTTTAAAAAGGGAGTAAGTTCACTTTATCAAACAATTGAGCCACAAAATATCTTACCATCACACGGAGCTATTGGGGCTAACTTCCTGCTGCTTTACTCTCTGGTGGAAGCGGGAGACCAGATAGTTTCAGTTTTTCCAACCTACCAGCAGCTGTATTCAATCCCCGAGTCTTTTGGAGCAGAGGTAAAAAAATTAGAACTGCAGTATGAAGATGGATTTCTGCCTGATCTGGAACAATTAGAATCTCTGCTCAGTGAGCAGACAAAGCTGATAGCGATTAATAATCCCAATAATCCCTCAGGTGTGGTAATGAACAAAGAAATTTTAGAAAAAATAGTGGAAATGGCTCGTGCAGTTGATGCCTATATTTTAGCAGATGAGGTTTACCGCGGATTTGATCTTGAAGAGGAGATTCCCTCAATTGCTGATCTTTATGAGAAAGGGATTAGTGTTGGTAGTATGTCTAAGATCTTTTCGCTGGCCGGTTTGAGAGTTGGCTGGATAGCTGGTCCGGAAGCTGTAATTGAAAACTGTCAGCTCCACCGAGACTATATTACTATTTCAAATCCTATGATCTCTGATTATCTTTCGGTAGTTGCCCTGGAAAACAAGGAAAAACTGCTGCAGAGAAATCTGAAGAAGGTAAAAAAACAGCTAGAAATTGTTGACAGTTGGGTTGAACAGGAAAATCTGGTAGAGTATATTAAGCCTAATGGAGGTACCACCGCTTTTATTAAATATAATTTGGATTTAGATTCTGAAACTTTTGCTAAAAAGCTTTTTCAGGAAAAGGGAGTTTTAGTTGTGCCTGGAATTGCTTTTGGTAGAGAAAATTTTATTAGAATTGGTTTTGCTGGTAATGAAGAAGAATTAAAAACAGGTTTGGCACTGCTGAAAGAGTTTTTACGGGAACAGGTGTAACTACCGGTGTGCTCAATTTAATTTTGGAATTGTAATCAATAATACAGAAAGTTATTTCTATAGATGATAATTTATAATTAGTAAATAAAAATTCGGATTAATAATTTACAAGTTGAAGAAGAAATATTATAAAAAATGTGATCAAACAGATAAGCTGATCAGGATTATTCTAGATATTTTTCTCCTCTCAATATTTTTTTTGAAATTAATTCTGAGTTGTAAACTATGAATTTTATAAAGTATATTTAAATTAAAGTTATGGCAAAGATAATATTCAGGAGGTATTTAAAAATGACAAAATTATTAGTCACATATTATAGTTCTTATGGCCACATGTATCAAATGGCTAAGGCAGCAGCAGACGCAGCAGCAGAAAATGATGATTATGAAGTTAAATTACGTAAGATTCCCGAACTAGAATCAGCTAGAAAAGCAATGTCAGCTCAGGATGCTTATGTTCAGGCACAGGAAGCTCAGGCAGATGTAGAAGAAACTACTTTAGATGATCTAAAGTGGGCTGACGGAATAGTTTGGGGTATTCCAACTCGTTTTGGAAATATGCCGGCACAAATTAAACAGTTTTTAGATACTGCTGGTGGTTTATGGGCTGAAGGTGCACTAGAAGGGAAAGCAACTGGTATTATGAGCAGTACTAACACTCTTCATGGTGGTCAGGAAAGTACTATTTTAACATCCTTAATTCCACTGCTTCACTTTGGTATGATTTTTGTTGGTTCACCTTATAGCGAAAATCCTGAACTAAACAAATACAAAACTCAGGGTGGAACACCTTATGGTCCTTCTACTGTAGCTGGTGATGGCAGCAAAATGCCAACAGATGGCGATTTAAAAATGGCAGGAAGACTCGCTAAAAGAGTAGCTAAGGTAGCTAGTGGTATTAAAGAAGTTTATTAATTAAGCAACCAATTCTTATTCCAGTATATTCTAAAAGCCCTGGCCTCAGCAGCTGGGGTTTTTTCATATCATAAATGGACTTTGGAACTCAAATGCCGGTTGGCAGACCGATGGAAGAGCCAGATGAAAAAGAATTTGAACCTGTTGAAAAAATAATAAAAGTCTATAAGGATTACTTGTATTTCAAGCCAAAAATAATAAATATTTTAATTTAACAGCCTTTCTAAAATTGGAGGCTGTTTTGCTTTTTTATTTAATGAAAATGGTATATAATTTAATTAACGAGGTGGCCATAGGGATTCAAAAGTTCCTGGAACTATTATTAAAAAATATAAATTAATAAAGTTGGAGAGGGTTTTATGGATCGAGCAAATACTGGTTTAAATGAACGCCTAAAAAAGACAAAAGCAATAGCAGAACTGGGACAGGGGATGGATGCAGGTAGCTTAAACGAATATTCCCACCAGATCTCTCTTTATCTTCTGCTAAAAGTTTTTAAGCGTGAGATAAATAATAACGAGCAGCGGAGCCGCAGTGATTTACTCCAGCTGACAGTTGAAATTTTAAAAGAAATGCGTTTAGAAATAAATATGGAAGAAGTCGAAAGACTGGTAGATGGAGTTCTCTACTCTGGGGATCCCAAACAGCAGTCATATTTTCATGTCAAAATTTATGATGAGACTGCCGGTGACTTTAAAGATTTTAAATACCGCTATTTAATTCCGGACCGGGAGGCCTCAAACTGGCAGGAAGGTGGGAGCACAGTCTACAGGCTCTCTGAGATTTCACAGGAGATAATTTTTATTACCAGGGAAATTCTGCAGGAATTCGGTTTTGACTTAGAGCAGTTCTACACTCTGCAGCTGATTAAAAATGGTAATTTTAAAGAAGCAAAGGGCAGTGTCAGCAACTTAATTGCCCGGGTCCGTAATCTGATCAAAAAGGAAAAGGACTGGCGGGAGGATATACTGCGCAACCCGGGGTTGATTTTTTCTGCCTATAAAGAACGGCGCCGGCGGACAGAGGCCGAGGTCAGAGAACAGTTTAAAGAAGAAAAGAAAGTTTTCAGTGATATCTTTGTCTGGCGGGATAGACTTGATACTTTTGAAAATGCTGATCAGAAAGAAGGAGAACTCTTATTTGAAGAACTGGAGCGGGCAAGGTCCCTCCATGATTATCTGGCAGAGCTCACAGTTTCCAATTTATCACTGGAGCTGCAGCTGCGGCGGGAAAATCCCGATATTTTCTGGCAGACTTCGCGCTTGAGTTTCAAAAAAGATTTCTGGCAGAATACAGTACTTAAATCAGGACTACCCCAAATCGATGATTTAGAAAAAATGCTGAATCCACTCTTTTCACCGGAGCAGGACTTTATTTTCCCTTTAGATTGGGCCTGGTCAGAACAGCAGCTTTACAGTTATCTCGAAGAGAGTGAAGGCGAAATAGCAACTCTGGAAATTGAGACAGCACCGGAGCGGGAAATAGACTGGGGGCTGGTGGTTGAACTCTGGCAGCATGTTTTTACTGAGCTTTTTAAAAAAGGAGAATTTAAGCTGTCAGCATTAAATAAGCTTAGTCCAGAGCAGAAGGAAAAATGGCTCAGTCAACAGCTTAATCTGGAGCTGTTTATGATGTTTATTATTACCGATATCAAACTTAAAATTGTGGAAGAGTATCCGGGCCTGGATGAACGGCTGCTTTTATTCAATAAGTTAGTAAAAGTTGAGCCTGAATTAGCTGAACTGGAAGGCAGAAAAATTTCTGCCAGGCTGACAGGCAGCAGTAAAAAAGTAAATTTACTTGATCAGTTTATCATCTCACCCTATAAAATTTATCTGGAGGAAGATTAAAATGGCCTTTAAACAGGAAGAACTCGAAAATGGAGCCGCCCTATTTTTTAAATTATTAGAAAATGAGATTCTTTCAGTCTCCGATCCACTGGCTGAAAAGTACAGAACTAACAGTGAAATACATAATATAGTTAACACCATGGCAGCTGAGGCAGGTCTAAGAGTTTTTTCAACAGCTAAAAATGTGCACCTTGTCTCAAAGGCCAGAGGCTCAAGTTTTGCCAATTCCTATACTCAGATGAAAGAAAAATATTCCGGCTTAAAGCGGAAGCGCTACTTTTATCTGGCCAATATCATTATTTCAGTTTTTCTGGCTGAAATTGATAAAGAAAGTCATGTCCGGATTCGCTGGGAGGAAGAAGGGATTTCCTATCACCGCCTCTCTGACCTGGTAACTGCAACTTTAGAGAGCTGGCTGGAGCGCAAAAAAGAAGATGAAAGCTTTACCCAAAATTGGTCAATTGCCGTGGAAGAGGTGGCTGAGCTCTGGCTGACAGAGTTCAGTGAATACAGGTTAAATAAAAATGAGAAGGTGGATGTAACGAGAACTAAGGGTAACCGCCTTTCTTTTATCAATACAGCGCTGAAACCTTTAAGTGAACAGGGCTTGATTATTGACCAGAGTGATGAGCTGAAGTTGATTCCCAAGGCAGAGCTCTATGAACGCTTAGATGAGCTCTACCACAGCCAGAAGCGCTACAATAAATTTATGGACTTAATTTTAGCAAGCAGAAAAGAGATAGAGGAGGAAAATCAGCATGCCCAGACTGAGCAAAATTAGAATTACAGGTAACAAATATGATGGTTTTCAAAAACAGCACCGCAACTCAATTTTTGATCTAGAATCTGACCACAGCCTTTTTACCCTGCAGAACGGGAGTGGTAAGGGAGTTATGCTGCAGCTAATCTCCCAACTTTTGCTCCCCGGAACAGCCTGGGGTAAGCGGAATGGCAATAAGCTGGAAGGAATGTTTTATGACCGCTACCAGGTCTTCCAGCCTTATACCTTCCATGTGGTGCTGGAGTGGCGGCTTGACGGCAGTGAGGATAAAAAACTTTTAACTGGAATCTGTGTTTCCGCCCACAAACAGCAGAGCACAACTGATGAAGAAGGAAAAGTGGGCCTAAAATATTTTCTCTACACCCATGAATACCAGGGCAGCAGCCGCTTCAGCCTGACTAATCTTCCTCTCTATACTAAAAGCAGTGATCAGGTGCTGGGATATGAACGGCTGGAAGAATTTATTGATCAGAATCGGGCTGATTTTATCAAATATTCAAAAACAGCAGTTTCCAGCCTCAACTCAGAATACTATCAGTATTTAAGCAGCCATGGTATTTACCGTTCTGAGTGGGAGATCATGAAAAATATCAACCGCAGTGAGGGTGGCCTGGAGAAATATTTTTCTCAGGCTAAGGATAATAAAGCCCTTTTTGATCGGCTGATTATTCCTGCTGTCAGTGAAAGCATCAGCTATTACAATGAACGGGAGAAAAATTCGCTGCTCAATATTTTTGTGGATAATGTAAAGATTGCCCGCAACCTGCCTGAACTCTTATCCCGGCGTGAGGATTTAAAAACTCTCTCTCAGATGGTTGATCCTCTCTTGAGTAATGCCGAACAGGGATTGAGGCTTAAAGAAACCAGAGAGATGATCAGAGAGCGGGGTAATAATTATCTCCGCGGAATTGCAGACCGCAGAACTTTTTTGGAAAATGAGCTCCGCCGCAGTCAGCGGGAAAAGAAAAAAACTGAAAGCAGGATCAGAGAGCTTAATTTTGAATCAGAGAACTTAAAATATGTTAAAAAGCTGAGGGCTTTAAATGAGCTTAAGGCAGAACAGGAAGAGGCAGAGGCCGAGCAGCAGAAATTAAATAAGCAGCTTGAAAAGCTGAGGGAAGAAGAATTACAGTTAAAGCTGAACCAGAAATATCTCAAATTAGAAGATCTCGAAAGTGAGGCTGAGGGCAAAAGAGATAAGATAAATTCCCTGAAAGAGAGATCAGAATTTAAGGAGCTGGAAGCAGAAATCAGGCAGCTAAAGGAGGAGACAGCTGCAGAAATAGATGAGCTAAATTCTAAAGTTAAAGAGTCAGCTGCCGATTATTATTCCTATCAGAAATATTTAGAGCAGAAGCTGAAAGAGCTGGAGGCTGAAGAAAATAAGATAGAACAAAAAATTAGAGATGAGCAGCAGTTTAAGTTAGAATACGAACATCAGGAGCAGAAAGTTGAAGCCGAAAAGGAGAAGCTGGCTCACTTTTTTAATCCGCTGGAGCTGGAAACACCAAAATATCTGCTGCAGAATCTCGATAATGAGACAGCTGAGTTAGATTCTAAACTGGAAAAACTGGAAGAAAACTTAAAAGAACAGGAAGGGCAGAAAGAAAAACTGCAGGGTCAAAGACAGCAGACTGCAGTTGAGGCAGCGGCTCAGGAGACAGTGGTTGAAAATCTGAAGGAAGAGCTTAAAAAACAGAAAGAGGCTGAGGAGGAGCTGTTTTCTCAGTTTATAAAAAGCTTAAATCTGGACAGGTTTGAAGAATTTTACAGCAAGCAGTGGCTGCAGCAGCAGCAAAATGAACTTTTAAAACTGATTAACGAAAAAGAGGAAAGTCTGCAGGAGCTGAATGCAGATCAATTTGAGCTCCAGCTTGATTTAAATCTAAATGACAGAGAATACTGGGTGGCCAGTCTGGAGCAGAAAAGACTCTACCAGAAGATTAAAGAGCTTGATATTCGCGTCTATTATGGCAGTGAATTTTTATTTGAGCTGGTAGAGGATCGTCAAAAATATTTAAAGGATTATCCGCTGCTGCCTTATGGACTGGTGGTAGTTTATAAGGCAGACTGGGAGAAGATTAAGGCCAATATTTCCTTAGCTGAAATTTCTCACTTTGCTGTGCCGATTTTTATCAACCACCAGCTGGATGGTAGTGATTCTGAACTGCCCTTTAAACTGCTGACAGGTAAGGAAAAGAATTTTATCGAGAATAAAAATGATTTTGAACAGTGGTTCAGCGGTCTGCAAAGTAAAGAGGCTGAGATCAGAGAGACAATATCTATTCTTGAGCGGAAGCTGAAAAATCTAAATCAGCTCAACTACCGGGCAGAGACCATGCTGGCAGCAGAATCAGCAGCTGAGATAAAAACTAAACTGAAAAAAGAAGAATCTAAGCTGGAATCCCTGCAGGCTGAGATCAAAAAATATGAGCAGAGGCTCAAAAATACAGCGGCAAAGATCAGCGCCTTGAAGCAGGAATATCAGATAAAAGAAAAAAAGCTGACTGAACTTAAGGAAAATCGCAAGCAGGTTAGAGAATATCTGGAGGCAAAAAGAGATTTAGATAAAAAAGAAAGCAGCTATCAGCAGGCACTGGCTGAGATAGAGCATCTGGACAAACTGCTTGCTGAAAATAAAACTGAGCAGAAAAAGAAACAGAAAGAAGAGCTGAGGCTGGAAAATAATTATGAGAACTGGCTTGAGGCTTATCGGAAATTCACCAGCAGTCTAAATGAAATGCTTAGTGATCAGCAGGCTGAGCTTAAAAGTGAATTCAAAAAAGATGAGCTTAATATTTCGCCCAGAGAGCAGTATCCTGAATTTTTTGCTTTTCGGCAGCACAAGAGTTATCAAAACTATGAGAAGATAATTTCTCTTCAAAAAAAAGAAGAAGAAAGAGCAGCCGAGCTCAAATATTTAGAAGAGAGCCTGCAGAAACTTTTAAGTGAAATTAATGAATTAAAAACTGAATTAACTCAGCTGGCAGCTGACTGGGAGGAGCGGGATTATGATTTTAAAAATCAGAGCCAGCTCAAAACCGCTCTGGAGGAAATAAACGAGCAGCTTAAAAAGACTGAAAAAGAAGCTCAGACTTTGAAGGAAGAAATTTTAGTCCGCCGCGGTCAGCTGGAGACAAGGGAAAATGAGCTTGAGGAAAAGGCGGCTGAGATTAAAGAGCGTTTTCAGCGTTCGGTTCAGAGCTGGGATAATGTAGAACTTAAAGTTAAGGAATTGGAGATTAAAAAAGAGCTGAGTGAGAATAAAGATTATCTTTCCAAACTGGAAAAAATGATTTTAAATTATCAGGAAAAACTGCAGGCCCATAATAATCTGGCCAATAAGCTTCAATATTACCAGCTGGAGGCAGCAAAGGGTGAGCTTAATGCTGGAATTAAAGAGGAACTTAAAGATTCACCAGCAGCAGTAATTGAAAGCTGGGAAAATGATTATCGCAGTATTGAAAATAAGCTTAAATCTCTTCGAGAAAAGACTGAAGATAATTTTTATCATTTTAAAAATGATGTCAAAGATGTGGTAGAAAATATTACCTTAAAAAACAGTATCAACGAAAAGCTGCTCCATAATTTTAGAGCCAGTGACTACCAGTATAACTATGAGATGCTGAATTCCTTTAAGGAATATATAAATAATGAACTGAATACGATTGACCGCAACAAAACGGAGGCAGAAGAGGCCAGACAGCAGTGGGCCGAGCGCTCGTCAATCCATGTGATGCGGCTGATTACTTCTATGAAGGAAATGATCAGCAATATGGTCTACCACAATCAGCGGGGTTTTGCTTTTCCCTTAGTCAGACTGCGTCGGGATGATCTGCTGCCTGATGATGAACAGGAGGTAATTGCAGAGCTGAAGGAATATTTCTTAGAATTGATCAATAAGTTTAACCGGGAGGAAATCGATGTTGAGCAGCTGCCGGACTATAAACTGAAGGAATACTGTGGTGATGCAGCTCTTTTCTCAAGAGCGCTGCGCGGCCGCTATCCGGTGCTCCAGGTTTATAAAATGACTGAAAAAAATGAATTTCTCCATGCCCGTCCCCAGGATTATTTTTATTCTGACTGGGAATCGGTGATTCAGGGCAAGGGAAATGGACCTGAGGGAAGTGGTGGTCAGTCACTTTCGATCAATGCTTTTATGATGATGATGCTTTTAAATTACAAAAAACAGCGTTTTGACAAATCAAATCCCTGGACAGTTCTTTTCCTTGATAATCCTTTTGGTAAGGCTTCGGCAGCCCATGTGCTGGATCCAATTTTCAAAATTGCCGATAAGCTTAATTTCCAGCTGGTGGCCTTTGCTGCTCCAGAGATTATCAAAACTGAAATTAGTGAGCGCTTCCCGGTTTTTTGGGCCTTAGAGATAGGTGATACCGAGCGCAACCAGGGAGTTGTACAGGGTCAGGTGATTTATGGTGAAAGACGAGCAAAAGTGGATTAGATTATTTAAAAAATATAAAAGAAATGAGCTTGAGGACAGGCTGCGCTTTCAGCTTGCTGATTTAGAAAATTTTATTAAAGCTAGACTGGGAGGAGCTTCTGCCTATCAGGCAGCCGGTGGTTATCAGAATTTATATCAGCTTTTAAAAAAGATGGAAGCTGAAGAAAAAATTAGAGCAATCAAAAGTTCTGATTTCAATCAGCGGCAGCCCCGGCTTAAAAAGCGCTGGAGTCTGGTTAAAGAAGAGCCGGCAGGTTGGTCAGATAAAGTTATTTTAAAGCTCTCCCGTCAGCTTAACTTAAGCTATTATCTTAAGAGGCCGGCTCAGCAGACAGGGGAGTTAAAGCAGCAGCTTTCTCGACTGGCTGAGTTTTTAAATAATAAATCCGAGCGGGAATGGACCAGCCGGGAGGAGCGCTCCCTGGAGCTGTTTGCAGATGAAAAATATTTAAGCCGGACTGCAGGAAAGAAGCTCCTCAGCAATTTAAAATTGAGCCTGGCTGACTTAAAGGCTCAGCAGTACAATCATCTTTTTGTTTACTGGACAAAAGATCCAACTCAGATCAATAATATTTTGATTATGGAAAACCATTCAGCTTTTATCGGTGCCAAAAAAGCCCTGGCAGCAGGGATTGATATTTTTGCTCGGGATTTTGATACTGTAATTTATGGTCAGGGCAAAAAGATAATCAGAAGTTTTTCTTTTCTAGAGGAGCTGTTGGGGCTTAAGGCAGCAGACGATAATTACAGTCAGCGGCAGCAGCTGCTTAATGGTCTAAATATCTATTATGCAGGTGACCTGGATCCAGAAGGGCTGGCAATTTATGTGGGTTTGGAAAATAAATATCCTGATTTTAAAATTAAACTGCTGGCAGAATATTATCAGCTGCTTTTGGAGGAGAGTGAGAGATTTTATCCCTGTCGGAAGCGGCAGAATAAAAATCAAAATGTTCTGGCGGAGGTATTGATAGAATTTGAAGCTGGAGGATATAATGATCTGGCTGCAGAGCTGCAGCGGGCCTGGGAAAATGATCTCAGGCTGCCGCAGGAGCTTGTGACACTGGAAGTTTATAAAAAAATATTTTGCTTAAACTAATTAAAAACTAAGACTTAGGAGGATTTGTATTAATGGATAAACAGGAAATAATTATTGATTTATATTCAGAAGAAAGTTTAAAAGAACATAACTTAGATTTTAAGAATAAAAATCAGTCAGATATTATGGCTGATATCAGCCGGTTAATGAATCGGACATCTGGTGAGACAAGATATAAACTGTATGATGTGGGACGCAATGATTCCTGTCCCTGCGGCAGTGGTAAAAAGTACAAAAAATGTTGTAGCCGAGTTAGAGCAGAACATACGGAAGAATATTATATAGAAAAATTATCTGAGACTAATGATTTAGACCAGGCCTATAAAATTTTAATTGAAGCAGAAAAGAATCATCCTCTAGATATCCGATTTATAGTAGAATTAATATTAGTCTCTACTAAGAAAAGGGATTTAGAAGTTACTCAAGAAAAACTGCTTAAACTTTGGCGCTTGATTGGCTTGAAAATGGGAGAAAATCTGCTCTTCTTGCTGCTGAGATTGTTAATTCAGAAAGAAGATATTGAACAAATTAGTAAGATCGAATATAATCTGGATCCAGAAGACATCAATAATCCAGATCTTTTAATAATGTTTGCCTTACTTAATGCTATGAATTATAATTTTCAGCTGGCAGTTAAATATCTAAATAGAGCTTTGGAAAAAGAAGAGGAGCTCCAAAATATTGAAGCTTTAATGCATGTTATGTTAACTATTTATGAGGCTGAAAAGTATGAGCTGATGTTTGAAGTCTGGCTGGATAATTTTAAAACCCTAAATCAGCTGGTAGATCAGTATGGGCTTGAAAAAATTCCTTTAGTCAGCACACTCAGGTTTCTATTAATCAACAGCTTTGGTTTTGAAACTGATAAGGAATTTAATTCTAAAAATGAAATTAAAAAACTGGCTGATATCTTTTTAAAGCTGAATGAAAATATAGAAGCAATTGATGATCAATTAGATCAGAATGAGGTAGATGATCTTTTAACTGAGATTGACTCTGTGCTGGATGAGATCGCCTATGATTCAGTATTATATTTGATGCTGCTGGAAGGGTTAATTGGAATTGAATACTATTCAGCTGCCGAAAAATATTTTCAAAAAGCTGCAGACTATAATAATCAAAACTCGGAATTTTTGTTATTAAAAGCTCACTATAATTATTATCAAAATAATTTAGAGCAGGCAAAAGAAGATATTGAGCAGTCATTAAAATATTATCAGGAGAAATCAGGATTTGAAAAAGATGATTTAATGGTCACTAAATTATTAATTTTAACTGCTCTTGAAGAATTTAATCAAGTGGTTGAACTATTAAAAAAAATAAAAGCTGAGACAAAGATTCCCCTGATATCTGCTTTAACTAAAGGTCTAAGCTCCCATCCAATAAGTACTTATGTAAAATTATTTAACGTATTAATTAAATTGAAAGAACCAGGCCTTTTTGATCAAAAAAAATTATATACTGCTGCTTTATATAATATTTTTGTAAAAAGGGATATGCTGAGTCTTGAGCTGGATGAAACAAAAGATGATTTTGAGGAAGTACTGGCTGAGATGCCGGAGAAATATGATAATCAGCTGGCTCAAATGGCAGAAATTTATCTAAAAAGCGAACAGCTAAGTGAAGAGGAAAGTTTAAAAGAACTTGCAAAAATTAATCAGAAGCAGGTGGAATTTACTGAAGAAGCTGAGATTAAATTTGAATATAATTTAAAACTAAAAAACTATGACTATCTCTTAGAAGAAAAATATTTTGCAGAAGAAAAAAATCTGCTTCAGTCGGGTGATTTTGCTTTTTATAAGATGATAGCTCTGTTAAATAAAGAAGGTATAGAAACAGCACTTGATTTTTTAACAGATCTTAATGCAGCAGAAGGTATGAGAATTTTTCAAAGAATGATGCAGGAGGGTGAAAGCTTTTTAGAAGAAGACAGACTTCTAGAAGACCTTAAAAATAAGGAGATATTTTAATAGAATAGATTGGAATTAAGATAGCAGTTCCTCTTCCAGGGAGCTGCTTTTCTAATTGGTACACAGCCCCTGCAGTTTATGTTATAATGAATTAGACTGGATTTGCTTATTTTCTGTCCTAAGAATTTCTGATAAATTTTAGTCAAACGCTTGACTAATAAAAAAATAGTAAGCAATAAAGAGTAAATTTTTTTCGAGTTAAAAAGCCCCTTTAGTTCAATATTTTTGATATAATAGAATAAAGATACAAAAATATTTTTTCGTATGATAAGGCTGTTGTATGATAAAGGAGTAAAAAAATTAAAATTATTAAGATCCAGCAAAAAAAAAGAGAAATGCTAATTGTAATAAAAATCTATAAGTAGAAATAAAATATTAAAGATTTTAGCTTATATAATTCTGCAATTAATTTTTACTCTTTATTGCTGCTCAATTTATTTTCAGCTTGACTAAAAATTAAAATAGCCGATTCATCCCCGCCCATTAACATAAGCTTTTTAAAAAAACTATTAGATTTGACGTAACGTATATTACAGCAGGAGGTTATAAAAATGAAAATTGTAGTTTTAGATGGTTATGCAGTTAATCCTGGTGATTTAAGCTGGGATAAGATTAGTGAATTAGGGAATCTTGAAATATATGATCGGACTCCAGAAAATAAGATTTTAGCAAGAGCAGAGGGGGCAGATATTTTATTAACAAATAAAACACCACTTGGAAGAAAAACTATAGAGTCTCTACCTGATTTAAAATATATCGGAATTCTAGCAACAGGGTACAATGTAGTTGATATTGAAACTGCAGCCGAAAACAATGTAATAGTAACTAATGCACCTGATTACAGCACAAATGCAGTTGCTCAATTTACTCTGGCTTTAATTTTAGAAGCCTCACTTCATATTGGAGAACATAATAGAGCTGTTAAAGAAAAAGAGTGGAGTCAATCACCTGATTTTTGTTTTTGGAATTACCCGTTGATTGAGCTGAAAAATAGGACTTTAGCTATTATTGGCTTTGGCAATATTGGTCAGCGAACTGCTGAGCTGGCCCAGGTTTTTGGAATGAAAGTAATTGTCTATGACCGCAGCCCTGAAAAAAAGATTAATAATCCAAAGATAGCAACTGATAATATAGAATTTGTGAGCTTAAATGATCTTTACACTCAGGCAGATATAATTAGTCTGCACTGTCCTCTGACTAAAGAAACCGCAGAAATGATCAACCAAAAAAGTATTTCTCAGATGAAAAAAGATGTGATAATTGTTAATACAGCTAGAGGTGGTTTGATTGTTGAAGAAGACCTTGCAGCTGCTTTAAAATCAGAAAAAGTTAAGATGGCAGCTCTTGATGTTTTAAATTCAGAGCCACCTTCAGACTCTAATCCACTTTTATATTTAGAGAATACAATCATAACTCCCCATAATGCCTGGGCAACTAAAGAATCACGGAAATCTCTGCTGGATATTGTTTCAAAAAATATTAGAGCTTTTCTGAGTGGAGAATTAATAAATCAAGTTAATTAAGATTTTATTTTGATTTTTTTAAGACAATTTACGGTTGTTTTAAAATAAATATTGATATATAATTAAAGTCGGTAAAATTTTAGATTTATAAATATTCTGTGGGGAGTGATAGTGATTACTGATTATAGTGTTTTAGAAAATTTAAATGGTCTTCAATACTGGATGATGCTTAATCATAAAAGCCATAAGTTAATTTATTTAATTGGCCTTTTATTTTTAGCAGCTTTTATCGTTAAAACAATAACAGATAAATTTAGAATTCCCAGTGTTGTAGGTTACATATTATTAGGAACTATATTTAGTCAGAGTGTGGTCGGTAATTTATCTTTTTTATCAAAGGAGTTTTTGGCCTGGTACAATTACCTATTAAACACATTGAATTTCATCACTGTTTTGGCAGTATCTTTTATTTCATTTGGAATTGGTACTTCTTTATACATAAAAATATTAAAAAAATTGGAGTTTGAACTAGCTTTAATCGTCTTATTTGAGTCGATTGGTGCCTTTGTTTTAGTCTCAGGAATAATGTTTTTATTGGGAAAAGAATTATTTGTAGCTATTTTATTTGGAACAATTGCTACCGCAACAGCTCCTGCAGCAACTGTAATGGTGCTCAAAGAGTATGGTATTCCAGGAGAGTATTCAGCAACTCTGATGGTTGTACTGGCTTTAGATGAGTTTTTGGCACTTTTAATATTTTCATTTATGGAGCCCCTATCATATATTTTAGCTTCTCCGGAGGTAGAATTAACAATTACCAATATGCTGCTGATACCATTATTTAGGGTGGCTGCTGCTATATTATTAGGTTTAGTTATCGGCTATATATCACAGTATTTAATGATCAGATGCAGTTCTGAAAGTAGAAAAATATTGCTCATTTTAGCAACTATCATCGGCACCAGTGCTGCTGCAGTATTTCTACATATTTCACCTTTGTTTGCAAACTTAACTTTAGGTTTTGTTTATCGAAATATTCCTAAGAGGCGTTTGGATGTTTCAGATAAGATTGATATCTTAACGGTCCCTTTATTGGCAACATTTTTTATATTAGCAGGGACAAAACTAGATATCAGCAATTTGTTTGATACAAGCTTTTTAATAATAGCATTTGCTTATACAGCAATGAGAATGCTGGGAAAAGTAGGTGGAGCTCACTTTGGAGCAAAACTTTCTTCAGCTCCCAAACATGTTGAAGATTACATAGGCTTTGGTCTGATCCCCCAGATCGGAATCACAATTGATTTAGCATTCATAATTCAAAAAGATTTTGTCCAAATTGGAGGAAATGTTGCAAGCATTTCAATGTTAATTTTAAATGTCATTTTATTCACCTCAATTTTCACAGAAATCTTTGGTTCTTTAGCAACAGAATATGCATTGATTAAATCAGATGAGATTAAAACAAAACGCTATTAAATGGGTTTTAAATTAATTAGGTAGGAGGATCTATGAATTTAAATAGAGAATTAGCTGAAAAAATAGTTATCAAAACTATGCATGTTTTAGGTAAAAATATTAATATAATGAACAGTCAGGGAATAATTATCGGTAGTGGTGATTCAAAAAGATTAAATACTTTTCATGAAATAGCAGGAGAGGTAATTAAAACCCAGGAAGCAATAATTATTAAAGAAGAGGAAACAGAAGAATATAAGGGTGTTAAAGCTGGTATAAATTTACCAATAATTTTTAATGAAGATATAATTGGTGTAGTCGGTATAACAGGAAAAGTTGATGAGGTATCTGGTTATGGTAAATTGGTTAAAAATATGGTGGAACTTATTTTGCAGCAGGAATTTTTAAGACATGAAATTGAAATTGACAACAGAGCAAAAGAAAATTTTTACCAGCAGATACTTAATGAAAATATTCAAAATCAAGATTTATTAAATGATCGTTTAAAGTTGTTTAACATAAAAAAAGATTTAAATCGAATTGTTTTTGTGATAAGTTTTGATACTTTTGATGCTAAATTAGTTACAAATACAGTGAATGATTTAAATAATTTGGTTTTTATAAAAAAAGAAGATATTTTTATTATTAGAGGTGATAAGTTAGTTTTAATCAAAACTTTAAATTATCAAGTTAATGAGATTCAAAGTAAAAAAATAAATGAATTAGCTAAAAATTTAAAATTAAAAATAAAAAAGATGATAAGTGAAGCTCAAATTGGAGTTGGAACTATTGTTGATAATATAAATGATCTGCATATATCTTACCGAGATGCAGTGTTTGCTTTAGAGGTTGGTAACAAACTAGGAAGTCAGGAAAATTATAATATTTTTAGCATTGATAATTTAGGTTATAACTATATCTTACCGTTTATAGAAAATTATCATGCTGAAAACTTTCTGAAAAATATTTTCAATAAAGAGGATTATGCGAAATATTTTGAAGAGACAAATCTTGGAGAAATTATTGAAGCATTAGTAGAAAATAATTTGAACATCAGCCAAACAGCTGAGAGTTTATATATTCACAGAAATACACTTTTGTATCAATTAAATAAAATAAAGGAGCAGACAGGTTATGATTTGAAGAACGTTTCAGAGTTATTCACCTTATTATTAGCGTATCATCTTTACCTGTTTGAACAGTGATTTAAACAAACTGCACAAAGATTAATCTTTTTGTGCAGTTTTATTTTAATATTTTGTATATTGTATAAGTATCACTCTTATAATAGAATATTAATTGAGGATGAAAGTTAGTTTATTATTAATATTCAGAATATACATAATCTTAAATATAGTCAATTATATAAATTGAAATCAGATGGAGGAGATATATATGAGAATTTTAGTTGCTCCTGATTCCTTTAAAGGATCTTTAACTGCAATGGAAGTTGCAAAAAATATTAAAAAAGGTATAAATAGTTATGATTCAAAAATAGATGTTGAATTATTGCCGATGGCTGATGGGGGAGAAGGTACGGTTCAATCTTTAGTTGATGCAACTAATGGTGAAATTATAGAAAAAGAGGTAAATGGACCATTAGGAAATAAAGTTAAAGCTTTTTACGGCCTGCTTGGTGATCAAAAAACTGCTGTAATTGAAATGGCAGCCGCTTCTGGATTACCTTTAGTGCCTGAAGGTAAAAAGAACCCACTGAAAACTACTACTTATGGCACAGGTGAGTTGATTGCTTCGGCGCTGGATGCTGGTGCTCAAAAAATTATTATAGGGATTGGTGGCAGTGCAACTAATGATGCCGGAGTGGGGATGGCCCAGGCTCTGGGAGCAGAAATTCTAGATGCTGAAGAGCAGCAGATTGATTTTGGTGGTGGAAACTTAGATAAAATTGAAAAGATTAATTTAGATAAATTGGATTCACGACTGCAAGATGTCGAAGTGGTGGTTGCCTGTGATGTAGATAACCCACTTTATGGTAAAGATGGGGCTGCTTATGTATATGCTCCGCAAAAAGGTGCAGATCCAGAAATGGTAAAAATACTTGATCAAAATCTTCGTCATTTTAACCAAATTGCAATCAAAGAGCTAAATAAAGATATAAATAAGATTCCTGGAGCCGGAGCAGCTGGGGGGCTCGGAGCTGGTCTGGTAGCTTTTTTAGATGCAGAATTGAAGGCAGGAGTGGATATCGTACTTGATATTATTGATTTTGAAAGCTACTTAAAAGATGTTGATCTGGTTATTACAGGGGAAGGAATGCTTGATGGTCAGAGTATTTACGGCAAAACCCCAGTTGGCGTTTCCCGCAGTGCTGCTAAAAAAGATATACCTGTAATTGCTATTGCCGGTACTTTAGGTGAAGGTGTAGAAAAAATTTTAGATTACGGTATAAATTCATATTTCTCCATTATAGATCGTCCAGCTGAATTAAAAGAAATAATAGAAAAAAGTCCAGAACTTTTAGCTAATTTAAGTGAACAAATTATTAGGACAATTCAAATTTAAGGGGGGTTAAAAAGCTAAAGATATTTCTTAGTCCTGATTATATAAAATAAAGGGGGATAATAAAAATGGTACAAGGTCCAATGTTATTAGTTATTTTAGCTGTTGCTATTATATTTATTATTTTTATGACAGCAAAGGTTAATTTACATGCATTTTTAGTATTATTATTAGCTTCATTTGGCGTTGGTATTTTTTCTGGAATGTCTTTAATTGAAGTTGTAAACACAGTCACCAGTGGTTTTGGTGGAATATTAAGCTACATTGGAATTGTAATTATTGCTGGAACTATTATTGGTACAATTTTGGAAAAATCAAAGGGAACTTTAACTATGGCTAATACAGTACTTAGCTGGGTAGGAGAAACAAAGTCAGCTCTAGCTATGTCTATCACTGGTGCTATCATTTCAATACCTGTTTTTTGTGACAGCGGGTTTGTGATTCTATCATCTTTAAATAAGTCACTTGCAAAAAAAGCTAAAATATCGATGTCAACTATGGCTGTTGCACTTTCAACTGGACTTTATGCAACACACACTTTAGTTCCACCTACTCCGGGACCAATCGCAGCAGCTGGTAACCTCGGTGCAGATCTTGGTTTAGTAATTATGTTTGGTGTTGTAGTTTCTATACCAGCAATACTCGCTGGTTATATCTGGGCAACAAAATTTGCATCGAAATATTGGGTTGATGCTGATATAGAAATTGATGATGGTGAAAATGATGTTAATTTACCATCTGTTTTTGATTCTTTTGCCCCAATCGTTGTACCAATACTTTTAATTACTCTAAAGTCGATTGCAGAATTCCCAACAAATATATTTGGTACAGGTAACATAAAAACTTTCTTAGTCTTTATTGGAGATCCAACAGTTGCTTTATTATTAGGTGTTTTTATTGCCTTTAGACTGCTGCCTTCATTTGATAAAGAATATATCAATGGTTGGATAGGAAAAGGTATGGTTAATGCTGCTGCTATAATTATGATAACTGGTGCTGGTGGAGCTTTTGGTCAGGTTTTAAAATCTACTCCAATCGGCAGCTATTTAGGTGAAGCTCTTTCTGTTTATAATTTAGGTATCTTTTTACCATTTATAATTGCAGCCGCTTTAAAAACATCTCAGGGTTCATCTACTGTTGCAATTATTACAACTTCAGCTTTGTTAGCTCCAATGCTGCCTTCACTTGGACTTGATGGGTCTGTAGCAAAAGCACTTGTTGTTATGTCAATTGGTGCTGGTGCGATGACAGTTTCTCATGCTAATGACAGTTTTTTCTGGGTTGTAAGTCAGTTTTCTAATATGGATACTGATATTGCCTATAAGACTTACACGACAGCAACTTTAGTTCAGGGAATTGTGACCATTTCCTTTGTAGCAATTCTTTCAATGATTTTTATTTAAGCAAAAAATCAAGCATCAGGTCTAAAATTATTAGATCTGGTGCTTCTAATTTTTTGAATATTAAATTCTATAATTTTAAGTGGTTTGCTTTATGGTGGTATGGGACTTTTCTATGAAAAATTAAATAATATTTCTTTAAAACAAAATTAATAGTAGTATTTTTTTTAATCTGAAAACACATGAATAATTACAGGATAAAAAAACAGCTAAGGTGCAGTATTTTAGGCTTTAGCTGTTTTTTATTTTTAAATTAATTATAATTTAATTCATAATATTTATAAGCTTAAATACCTTCGAATATTTAAAATAATATGATATAATTTTAATTGCAAACACTAATCCTTGTTTGTGTAAAATATTTAGAAAGGAGTTAACGGGAACTGCAATTATTATTTTAAATAAGTACTCGTTATCTATAATGTTATGGTTAATAATTTAATCAAAAAAGTAAAATCAAATAATTCATATAAAATAATAGCAGAATTTTCATTTTTGCAGTTTTTCTTTTGGAGCTCCTGGGCAGTTTATGGAGCTTATTTAGTTTATTATCTTAGTGATTTAGGTTACAGCAATATGCGAATTGGGACTTTAATGTCACTGAGAACATTTATGGGCTTAATTGCGCCACCAATTGTTGGTTATATATGTGATCGTTTGGAAAACAGAAAAATGGTATTTATTATATCTATGTCTTTAATGGGGCTTGTAATTACTCCCTTAACTTTCTATGGAGATCTAATGCTGGCAATTTCAATTGGAATTGTCGGTTTTTTATGGGAGCCGCAGCAGTCAGTTTTGGACAGCTGGATTTTAGAGACATCTGTCCATACAGCTCATAATTATGGTTTTATGAGGGCCTGGGGCTCAATTGGATTTGCGATTATAGTTGCAGTTTTTGGTCAGGTGATTGATAAATTTGGCTGGCGGGTCCATTTTTTAAGTTATGGAGTAATAATTTTTATTGTAGTTATAGATTTTATCGACAGAAAACCAGATGGGCTTGCCCTCTGGATGAATGCCGATATCTTTTAATGCAATTAAATATTTCTTAAAAAATATAATATCCTCCCAATTTTCTATAAAACTACTTTTTTCTATTTACATATATAATCTACTATGATATGATATATATGTAAGGAGGGGTAACTAATGAAAAATGTTCAAATTAATATTTCTATTCCCGAGAATTGGAAAGACGAACTTGAAAATTTAGCAAGAATATACTCTGTTGAAGAAGAATCTACATTGACTTATTTAGACCTAATGCGTAGAGCTATACAAGAAAAATATGAGTTAGATAGCGATGAGTAACGATTACAAAAGTTTAAGTCATTGTAGATACTTAGTACAATATCATCTTGTATGGTGTCCTAAATTTAGATTTGAAGTCATAAAAGGAGATATAGAACAATCATTAAAAAATATTCTTGCTAAGGTATGCAATAAATATCAATATGAAATTTTAGAATTAGAAGTAATGCCAGACCATATACACATTTTTCTATCAGCCAAACCAACAGCAGCACCTACTGACATAGTTAGAACTTTAAAAAGCATTTCTGCAATAAAGCTATTTAAAGAATATCCAAAACTAAAGAAATTCTATGCTCGTTGTGGTTCGCTTTGGAGTAAAGGCTACTTTGTAAGCACAATAGGAAATGTAAGCTCTCATACTATTAAGAGATACATTCAAAATCAAAAATCTAATTAGGAGGTGGAATTATGCAGACTAAAATTGTTGATAAAGCATATAGTTTTAGAATTATACCCAATAAAGAGCAAGAAGAATTAATTAATAAAAATATAGGTTGTGTTCGGTTTGTGTTTAACCACTTCCTAGCTCAATCTAAAGACGATAAATACTTATCATATTCTAAATTTGCTGCACAATTACCTAAACTAAAGCAAAAATATAATTGGTTAAGAGAAGTTGATAGCATTTCTTTACAACAATCTCTAAAAGATTTAGATAAAGCATTTAAGCGTTTCTTTAAAGGTTTAGCTGGGTTTCCTAAATTCAAGTCTAAAAAGAATAATAAACAATCTTATAGAACTCAATATTTCAAGCGTTCTAATGGAACTGAAAGCATTGAGATAAAAAATAATAAGATTAAGCTACCCAAACTTGGTTGGGTGAAATTTAGAAAATCTAGAGAAGTTACAGGTAAAATTAAAAATGTAACTATTAGAAAATCAAAAGCTCAGAAATACTATATTTCTATATGTGTTCAAGAAGAAATAAAAGAATTACCTCAAAAAAATAAAGCTATTGGTATAGATTTAGGTTTAAAAAATTTTTTAATTACTTCTAATGGTGAAGTAGTTTCTAATCCTAGAACTCTGTCCAAATATGAAAAAAGGATTGCTAGATTAAATAAAAGACTTGCTAAAAAAGAAGAAGGCTCAAATAATTGGTATAAAGTAAAGAATAAATTAGCTAGAGTACACGAAAAAATAGCTAATATTAGAAAAGACTTCTTACATAAACTTTCGACTAAATTAATCCGTGAAAACCAAACAATAGTAGTTGAAAGTTTAAAAGTTAAGAATATGCTTAAAAATTCTAATTTAGCTAAATCAATATCTGATGTTAGCTGGAGTAAATTTGTTGAATATATAGAATATAAAGCAGAATGGTATGGGAGAGATTTAATCAAAATTGATACATTCTTCCCTTCAAGTCAACTTTGTAGTGAATGTGGATATCAAAATAAAGAGGTTAAAGATTTAAGTATTCGTGAATGGGAATGTCCGAAGTGTCATTCAATTCACGATAGAGATATAAATGCTAGTAAGAACATATTGCAGCGGGGTTTAGAGCTGCAGTTAGCTAGTAGATAGATTTCATACCGTAGGGCGTACGGAAATTTAAGCCTTTGGAAAAGTAGAGAACCAAAAGCTCTGCTTTTGAGTGAATCACTTTGTTTTTTTGCTCAGAACTTGTAAGACCAGTTCACACTTAATCTTGTGACGCACTCAATGTGCTAACGCAAATCTATCTATCTGCTACAAAAGAAAGATTTGTGAGATTAACTGTAAAAAGGCTAGGTTCTATGAATAAGGAATCCTCGTGGGCTTGCCCCGAGGAGCGTCAAATGTTCTTTTTTAATGCTTTAAGTGAAGCACCTATATTTTTTGCAGCTAAATATTTTCTAGAAAAATATAAGACTAATTCTTTACTTTTATTTTCTGCTTTCTTTTACCTAATCAGATTTATAGTTGCAGCTGCAGCAACTTCGCCTGTTTATTTCTTATTTTTTGGCATGCTGCAGTCTCTATCTTTTGGAGTTTTTTTAGTAACTGTCCGTTATTATGTTAAGCTTGTTGCACCAGCAGCTTTAAAAACTACTGCCCAGAGTATAGCCATGATGTCAGCTTTTGGAGCTGCAGGTATTATTGGCAGTCTTTTAGGTGGTTATTTAATTGATAACTATGGAATGACAGTGATGTTTAATGTTACAATAATTTTTGGATCAGCAGCTGTTCTGATTTTAGTCTTTGTAGTTTTTAAAGACCGGAGAGTTTTAAAAAGCAGAACCTAATAATTTTACAAGCCAGGTGATTTTAATGTGAAAAATTTAAAAGAGAAAAATAATTTAAATAATAGAGAAGCAATTCTAAATGATTCAATACCAAAAACTCTGTTTAAACTCTTCTGGCCAATTATGGTCGGTAATACAATGCAGGTTTTATATAATCTAGCTGATACTTTTTGGGTTGGCAAATTGGGGACTGATTTAGCAGCAGAAATAAGAAAAGGAGAATTTAAAGAAATAAATATTTTCTAAGGTTAATATTGAAATAAACTTAAAAGGCTAAAACCCTTGAATAGGGCTTTAGCCTTTTTTGAACTTAAATTATTTCCAATAATTTGCTCTGTAACAGGTATGCAGCAAATATTTGCTAAATTATTATTTGACTGTTATTGCTTCAATAGCAGCCAGTTCATCATTACTGAACTCAGTGTTTTTTAAGCTGCCAACATTTTCAATGATCTGATCAACCTTGCTGGCACCAACAAGAACAGAAGTAACTCCCTGATCTAAAACCCAGGCTAAAGCCATTTGAGATAGGCTTTGACCCCGATCAGAAGCCATACTATTTAACTCTCTTATTTTATCTAATTTTTCTTCTGTAATACTATCTTTTTTAAGGAATCCACTTTCTTTTGCTGCTCTAGAATCAGCAGGTATACCATTTAAATATTTATCAGTTAATAAACCCTGCGAAAGTGGTGAATAGATAATTGATCCCATTTCAGTATCTGACAGCGTTTCTAAAAGGTTATCCTCTTCAGACCAGCGATCAAAAATAGAATAATTATACTGATTTAAGAGTAATTTAACTCCCAAATTTTCAGCAACTTCTACTGCTTTTTTAGTTTGTTCAGCATTATAATTTGAAATACCGACATAAAGTGCCTTTCCCTGATCCTGGATTTGTTTTAAAGCTCCTATAGTTTCCTCCAAAGGTGTATCTGGGTCCGGACGGTGGTGATAAAAGATATCAACATAATCTAATCCCATTCGTTTTAAGCTTTGGTCAAGACTTGAGATTAAATACTTGCGAGATCCCCATTCTCCATAAGGTCCAGGCCACATATAATAACCTGCTTTAGAAGAAATAACTAGCTGGTCTCGATAGTGTCTAAAATCTTTTTCCATTAAAATCCCCATTGTCTCTTCAGCAGAACCAGCAGGGGGTCCATAATTATTGGCAAGATCAAAGTGAGTAATTCCTAAATCAAAAGCTTTGCGCAGCATTTTCCTGGCGTTTTCTAAAGTATCAACTCCACCAAAATTATGCCACAAACCTAAAGAAATTGCCGGCAGTTTTAAACCACTATTACCGGTATAGTTGTACTGCATTTTTTCATAACGATTTTCATCAGCTAAATAAGGCATCAAAATACCTCCCAATATAATTTTATCTAAATTTTCATCTCTAAAAATATTATATCAGAATTATCTTAAAAATTGAGCAAAGCGGTTTACAATATATTAATTATTTTAGTTGGAATGGGTAAAGAAAATGGAGATTATAGTAAAAAAAGTGTAATCAAGCTCGGAATTTATCTAACATTTGTATTTTTTATAACCGTTGTTTTTGAATATTTTTGGCGGCAGTTTATCGGTTTAATTTAAAATTGCCCCTTCTTTGGGCAAGGCCAAGAGCTTTGCGAGCAGGCTTTTACTCTATCACAGCAGTTTTTAAAAAACTTAAGTAAATTACTTTAATTTAATTATTATTTTTAGAAAATATATGCTATAATAATAGTCAATGAGTATATTTCGACAAAATACGGTGAAAAATGTCAGCCGTAAATTAAGGGAGGAGTTAAAGTAGATGGAATATGGAATTTTAAGTATTTTACCACCGTTAATTGCAATTTTACTTGCATTAACTACTAAACAGGTTTTTATTTCACTTATTTTAGGTATTTTTTCAGGAACAATGATTTTAACAGATTGGTCTTTTTTTGCCTCGGTTAACATGACTTTAAATGAAATTGTGGCAATCTTTTCTGAAGCCTGGATTACTAAAACTATTATGTTTTCATTTTTAGTGGGAGGACTAATAACTGTAATTTCTGCCTCAGGAGGAGTTCAGGGCTTTATCGATTATCTAACGAAAAAAAGAAATATAGTTAAGGATAAAAGGGGGGCTCTGTTGTTAGCTTACATAACAGGACTTGTTATCTTTATCGAGTCCTCAATTACTATTTTAGTCTCCGGGACTGTTGCACGACCTCTAACTGATAAATTTAAGGTATCCCGGGAAAAACTGGCTTATGTCTGTGATTCAACCTCGGCACCGGTCTGTGCACTGATACCGCTTAACGGCTGGGGCGCAATGCTGATGGGAGTTATCGGAGTTCAAATTGCAAATGGAGTTATCGAAGGTAATCCGGCAGCTGTACTTGCCAGATCAATACCTTTCCAATTTTATTCCATAATTGCAGTAATCGCAGTTGGTTATTATATCATGACAGGTAATGACTGGGGTCCAATGGCCAAGGCAGAAAAAAGAGCTTCAGAAGAAGGTCTGCTTTTAAGAAAAGGAGCAACTCCTATGGTTTCCGAGGAGGCAACTGCTACCCCGCCCAAAGAGGGAGTTATTCCAAACATGTGGAATATGATTCTGCCGATTGTAGTGTTAATAGCAATGATGCCGATCGGACTTTATATTACAGGTGAGGGAAGTATTCTGCAGGGATCAGGTTCAACTTCAGTTTTTTGGGCTGTAATTACAGCAGTAACCTTTGCCGGCTTCTTATATGTTTTAACAGGAATTATGAACCTAAAAGAATATATTGATTATGTGTATCAGGGAATAGGTGCGATTGTACCTGTTGCCATACTTTTAATTACGGCTTTTGCGATTGGAAATGTAATTGGCTATCTAGAAACAGGAGAATATATGGCATCTTTGGTTGAAGGAAGAGTTAGCGGAGCCTTTGGTCCGGCAATTGTCTTTGTCATGGCTTCTTTAATGGCTTTTGCAACTGGAACCAGCTGGGGAACTTTTGGAATTATGATGCCGATTGGTATCCAGATGGCAGTAGCTATGGGAGTACCACTTTATCCAACAATTGGAGCTGTAGTTTCAGGTGGAATTATGGGAGACCACTGCTCACCAATATCTGATACTACAATTATTTCTTCAATGGCTTCTGCTTCAGATCATATTGATCATGTAAATACCCAGCTGCCTTATGCCTTGGCTAATGGTGCATTAGCACTTGTATTTTATTTAGCAGCCGGATTTATTATGTAACTAGTAATTTCTTACCTACTGTTTACAGAACCAAATTTTGGTTCTGTAACGGTAGCTGTAGATATAAATTTTAAATAAAGGATGATACTATTAATGATTAAAGCGGTAATTTTTGATATGGACGGAACTATTGTTGATTCAGAACCAATTTATGAACGTGTAAACGATGAAATTTACGAGAAATATGGCTTTGATTTAACCCAGGCAGATTACAACCGTCATCTGGGAGCAAATTTGAGAGATGTCTGGACTGATATTTTGGAACGGCATCCGGTTAAGGAGGAGTTTTCACATTATAAGATAGAGGATTTTATGGAAGAACATATTCACAGCTATTATCAGGGATTAAAAGAGGCAGATGATCTGGAATTAATGCCGAATGTTGAGCACTGGTTTCAATTTTTTAAGGAGCACGGCTATCAGATGATCATAGCCTCTTCTTCTTATGCTCCGGTGATTAAATATATTTATCAGCGGTTCGGACTTGAAAGATATATGGAAGGTTATGTAGATGGAAACTCGATTGAAAATGGCAAACCTGCTCCTGATATCTTTCTAAAAGCTGCTGAAAAATTAGGAGTTAAACCTGAGGAGTGTTTGGTAATTGAGGATTCAGAACATGGTGTCAATGGCGCCCATCAGGCAGGAGCAAGTGTTGTTGCATTTAATCGGGCTCAAGATGAGAGCCAGGATTTTTCTAATGCTGATTTAATAATAGAAGATTATAGTCCTGAAAATTTAAATAAAATTTTAGCTTAGTTTTTAAAAATAAAACGCTTTTTTAACCTAGATCAACAAAATTATTTATGGCAGTTCTTAATTGAGCTGTCTTTTTATTTTCTAATAGTTTATTAGTTCCACAATGAAACGGAAATGATTATAAACTTTAAGCTGTAGAATAGTAATTATAATAATGTTATACTTTTAGCAGACGATAAAAATTATTTTTTCCTCATTACTTAATTAAGTTATTTTTAAAAAGGAGAATTTAGCATGCTAGCACTTCCAAATAAAAGATGTGGGAAAATATTGTCCATTTTATTAAAAATCAATGAATCAATAACAATTAAAGATTTAGCTTCACAGTTTGATATTTCTGCTCGAACAATAAGAAATGACTTAAATCAATTAGAAATTTGGCTTAAAGAAAGGTCTATTGAATTAGTTAAAAAACCTGGAGTTGGTATCTGGTTGAATATTAAATCCGACTCAAGAAGAAATTTACTTACAAAAATTTCTAAATTAGAAAGATATAAAGATCCTATTTCACCTGAAAAAAGAAAAGAGTTCATTTTGAAATATTTACTGTATCAGGATGATAAATATACAATGCAGAATTTGGCAGATAATTTATTTGTGAGTCGTTCAACAATTTATAAAGATCTTGATCAAATCGAAAAATGGCTAAAAAAGTATAATCTTAGCCTAGAAAGAAAACAAAATTATGGGATTTATGTTAAAGGAGCTGAAAAAGATTGGCGTAAAGCAGTTGCAGATTTATTAGTCAAATTGAAAAATAATGAAGAATTAAAAAATATGCTGGAAAATGAATTAGATAAAGAATCAAGTAGCAGGAATAGCAGGAAAGATATTTATCATCAGCTAGAAGGATTATTTGGAGATGTTAATTTTGAAGAAGTGGAAAGAATTATTCAAGAAGTCGAGATTGAATCAGAGTTCATTTTTACTGATGAAGCAATAACAGCATTAGTTATTCACATTGCAATAGCTTTAGAAAGGTTAGATAAAAATAAAGATATCAAAATGAAAAATGAACAATTAAATGTTCTAAAAGATAAAAAAGAATTCGCTTTAGCTACTAAAATAGCAGAAAAAATTCAAACAAGATTATCTTACCAACTACCAAAAGCTGAGATAGGATATATTTCTCTTCATATATTAGGGTCAAAGTTACAGCAGCATTTAGAAAAGAAAGATGTTGAAAAAGTAATAAAAAATTCTGAGATTAAGACAGTTGAAGCAGCACAAAAAATCATAAAAATGTCAGAAGAAATTCTTGGCTATAATTTTAAAACCGATGAAGAACTATTGTTAGGTTTAATTTTACATTTAAGAACTGCAATTAATAGATTAAAATATGGGTTGAGTATTAGGAATCCAATTTTAAGTGAGATTAAAGAGAATTATCCTACTATTTTTGGTGCCGCCTGGAGCAGCAGTATTATATTCCAAGAAGATTTAAATCTAAAAGTTAACGAAGATGAAATTGGATATATAGCTCTGCATCTGGGAGCTGCTGTAGAAAGAATTACTAAGAGTTGGAAAGTGATAATAGTCTGCAGTAGTGGAGTTGGCACCTCACAGTTACTTGCCAGTAAAATAAAAAAATATTTACCACGGATCGAAATTATAGAAATACTTTCTACTCACGAACTGGATAATAAAGATCTTAATAATGTTGATTTAGTTATTTCTACTATTCCTTTATCTAATATCAAAAAAGATGTAATTACTGTCAGCCCAATATTGTCTGAATCAGATTTAAGTAGAATTAACGAAAAAATCAATTATTCATCTCAAGCTAATAAGTCGAAATTTAACAATAGAATGTCTCCTGCCGGTGAATTAAAAAATTTATTTGAATCAGAGTTAATATTTGCAAATTTAGATTTAGAATCTCCAAAAGAAGTAATAGAATTTTTGGGTGGGAAACTTCAAAAAAGAGGTTTTGTTGATCAAAAATTTATTGATTCAGTTTTAGAAAGAGAAAAGATAACAGCAACTGAGGTAGGTAAAGGACTTGCAATTCCTCATGCCAGAATCAATGATGTAAAGCAAAGAAAAGTTGCAGTTGCAGTCTTAAATGAAGCTATTCAGTGGGGTGAAGAAAAAGTAAAAGTTGTATTTTTACTGGCTATTGATAGCCAGATTGCTAGAAAATTTTTTAGTTATTTTTATCAAATTATGGAAGATGAACTGTTTTTAAATGAATTAAAAGAGGCAAAAACTAAAGAAAAAGTAATTTCTTTATTAACTAAAAGGGGGTTGTAAAATGAATGAAATCATTAATACCAATTTAATCAGTTTAGATTTAGAAGCAAAAAATAAAGAAGAAATAATAAGAAAAATGGCAAAACTAATTGAGAAAAATGGTAATTTGGATTCATATGATGATTATTTAGAAGCTGTATTAACAAGAGAGAATAAGACAAGTACTGGTGTGGGGAGTGAAATATCAATTCCTCATGGGAAATCAAAAGGAGTTAAAAAAGCTGCTGTTGCCTTTGCTCGTTTAGATATAGCAATAGACTGGGAATCCTTTGATGATAAGAAAGTTAAATTAGTATTTTTACTTGCTGTTCCTGAAGCGAGTAAGGGAAATGAACATTTAAAAATATTATCTACATTATCCCGAAATTTATTGAACGACAACTTTAAAAAAGATCTTTTAAATGCAGAGAATAAAGAAAAAGTAAATTCAATTATTCAGAATATATTTGCTTAAATTAAAAACATTAAAAAAGGAGAGAAATATTATGAAAATAATAGCAGTTACAGCTTGTCCTACAGGAGTTGCACACACATATCTTGCAGCTGAATCTTTAGAAAAAAGTGCCAAAAAAAGAGGTGTAGAAATAAAAGTTGAAACTCAGGGTTCAATTGGTATTGAAAATGAGTTGACTGAAAAAGATATTGAAAGCGCAGTTGCAGTAATAATTGCAGCAGATGTTAATATCTCTAAGGCAGATAGATTTAAGGGAATACCTAAACTTAAATTAGATGTTCAAAAAGCAATTAAGCATTCAGACCAGATTATAGATAAGATAATTGATAAGTTTAAGGAATAAATAAAGTTTAAAATTTAATTAATGTTAATATCACTAAGTATATTATACGAGGAGGAATATTTATGAAAAAGAAATTAAAAGAAATTAGAGGGCATTTGATGACTGGTGTAAGTTATATGATTCCATTTGTTGTTGCTGGTGGTGTTTTAATAGCGTTTTCAATTATGTTGAGTGGTGTAGAAGCAGGTAAAGGAGCCGATGTAACAAACCCTATTCTACAAAACTTATTATCTTTAGGTAGTGCATCTTTTACATTAATGGTGCCAATTTTAGCAGGATACATAGCATATTCTATTGCTGATAGGCCTGGTCTTGTTTCAGGTATGATTGGTGGGTATCTTGCAGGACAAATTGGAGCTGGGTTTTTAGGTGGTATTGTTGCAGGTCTTTTAGCTGGTTATATTGCTGCTTGGATTAAAAGTTGGTCTGTACCTGAGGTTCTTAAACCGGTTATGCCGATATTTGTTATTCCACTTTTGTCTACAATTATTGTGGGCTCTTTAATGCAGTATGTTATTGGAATTCCAATTAGTAATATGATGGGCGGTCTTACAACTTGGTTGAGAGCTATGAGTGAAGGAAGTCAAATTATTTTTGGAATTATTCTTGGGGCCATGATAGCTTTTGATATGGGTGGTCCAGTTAATAAAACAGCATTTTTGTTTGGTGTCGGTTTAATTGAGCAGGGAATATATACAGTTATGGGACCAATTGCAGTTGCAATTTGTATTCCTCCACTTGGAATGGCTTTGGCAACAATGATGGCTCCCCAAAAGTATAATAAAGAAGAAAAACAGGCTGGTAAGGGTGCTTTCTTTATGGGCTTAATTGGAATTACAGAAGGAGCTATTCCATTTGCAGCAGCTGATCCACTTAAGGTTATACCATCAATTGTTACAGGATCTGCAGTGGGTTCAGTTATTGCAATGTTGGCTGGAGTTGGAGATCCTGCTCCCCATGGTGGACCAATAGTTTTACCAGTAGTTGACAATAGAATCATGTTTGTTGTTGCTGTTGTAGTTGGAACTTTAATTACCGCCTTTATGGTTAATTTCTTAAAAAACAAGGTGAGTGAAACTGATGACATTAAAGAAAAAGAGGATGAAGATCTGGAATTAGAATTCGATATGAATTAATTGAAAATAAAATTTAATAACTAATAAAAAAACAGTTCCTTTTTGTGATAGGTTTACATGGGGGAACTGTTTTTTTATGTTTGGTTAAATATACTTATTTTTTAATAATCCCGGTCTATAGTTTATAATGATGATGCCTAAGGAAACCAGCAGCATGGAAGCAACTATAATAAGATTAATTCTTTCACCAGGCAGTAAAATAGATGAGAGAAAAACTCCACTGACCGGTATCATAAATTTATAGATTGTGACAAAACCTAAGGCATTATATTTGATTAAGGTATACCATAAGGCAAAAGCAGCAGCCGAAATAAAGGCAAGATAAAATAATAAGACTACGCTTATTGGACTAAAGCTTAATCTGTTAAAATTGCTGCCGGTTGAAGCCGCAGTAAATAAAAGCAGGGAACCCATAAACATCTGCCAGGCAGTTACTATCAAAGCGTTTAAGCTTCCTGTTAATTTTTTGGCTAAGAAACTTGCCGCAGCAGAAATTGCTGCTGAGATTATTAAAAATCCTTCACCTGCAAAAAGAAAAGCAGCATTTAATTCACCTCGATTTAGATTTACAAAAAGCACTCCTAAAAATCCAAGTATAATCCCAATACTTTTCTTGAAATCTAATTTGTCATTTTTATAGACAAAGTGGGAGGCTATAACAGTCATGAAAATTCCGCTGGTGCTGATGATCGAGCTTTTAACACCTGTAGTATTAGCAAGACCATTATAAAAGAAAAAATACTGCAAACTGGTCTGCATGGCACCAAGAATTAATAATAGCAAAAAATATTTTTTGATTTTAAATAGCTCTTTTCTTTGTCCATTGATTAAAATAATAGAAAATAACATTAGTGAGGCAATAAAAAACCTTAAAGATGCAAAAATCATTCTATCATAGGCATTAACATTAAATGGCATAATTTCTGCATAGCTTATTTTTAATGAAGGAAAGGCAGATCCCCAGAGAAAACAGGCGCTAATTGCTAAAACAGCAATCTGCCAGCGTCCTGTAAAAATTTTTTTGATATCCATTTATATTTAGCTCCTTTAAATAATTTTAAAGAAAAATAGTAAATTATTAGAACAAGATTGTATCTATTATATTCGATATAGTTCTAATTTACAAGTTATCTGTTCACTTTAAAAGAGTTTACTAAAAATTATTATTAATACAATTAATCCAAAAGTCACTATTTTACTTCTGTTATGCATAATCTTCATCCTTTTTTCTTATCTATCAACATTATATAATACCAGGAAATTATACCTGATGGTTTGTTGTGGATAATATTTACAGTTTCATAATTTCCGCTATCAACAAAATTTAACCTTACTATATTACAGATTGTCCGAAGGACATTTTGTTCTTTAATTAGAAAAAAAAGTAAATTTAACTTAAAATTTCTAACAAAAAGTGCTATAATGAGTATATAGGAACAAAATTCTAAATAAATTATTCGAAAGTAAAGTAATCAGGAGAGGAGCAGCTCATGAATAAAGTTGAGCCGATCAGAGATAAGGATAAAATTGAAGAGATAAAAAATATTTTGCGTCAGCAGAGCTACCGCAACTATATACTCTTTGTGCTGGGAATTAATACAGGTTTAAGAATCAGTGACATGCTGAAGTTGAAGGTCGAAGATGTGCGCAATAAAAGCCATATTGTGATCAGAGAACAGAAAACTTCCAAAAACAAGCGGTTTTTGATCAACTCCAACCTGCGCCGGGAACTGGAAGACTACTGCCAGAATATGAGGGGAGAAGAGCATCTCTTTCAGAGCCGAATTGGGACCAATAAGCCACTAACCCGCTTTCAGGCCTACAGGATTTTCAGTGAAACTGGTCGCAAAGTTGGACTGGATAACATTGGCTGTCATTCAACCCGCAAAACCTTTGGTTATCACCACTACCAGAAAAATAAGGATGTGGCCCTGCTGCAGAAGCTGTTTAACCACTCTTCTCCCAGTATTACCCTGGACTATATTGGAATAACTCAGGATATAATGGACAGTTCAATAGAAGATTTTACGCTTTAGCTAAAAATGAAAATTTGCTTTTAAATCAATTAAGCTCTACCCTAATCGGTAGAGCTTAATAATTAATCAAAATTCAAATTTATTTTAGATTTATCGCATTACTTTTTTCATAATTTTAAAAATATCAGTATTATCCAGCGGTTGAGCTATAAGCTCACTACCTGGTCCCTGGCTCCAGGTAGGAACATCGCCTCCAGTGTGGTCTTCACTGGTCCAGCCGGATTCAATTTTTTCACTCTGGCTGCTTAAACTTCCATATGGCCCGGCAATTCTGAGTCCACCGGTATCATGATCTGGAGCAATTATTACTAGAGTCTCTGATTTACGCAGAGGACTTTGCTCAAGCCAGTCAAGGACTGTCTCAACTGCTTTATCAAAGCCCAGCATTTCAGCCAGTTCATAGTTAAGATCATTATCATGTCCTCCCCAGTCTATTTGGGATCCTTCCACCATTAAGAAAAATCCATCAGAATCTTTTTCCAGAGTTTTAAGTGCGGTTTCTGTCATTTCAGCCAGAGTTGGTTCTTCTTCTGGATATTCCGGGAAAGCATTACCTTCACTGTCTTTAAGTCCAAATTTATTTAGTCTAAATAACTCAGGAGTTTTACCTTCATCATAAGCTGTAAACATGCCAAATATCCTGTCACTTTCTTTATTTTGAGCAAGTCTCATTTCTGACTCATTATTAACTGTCAGATAGCCATTTTCCTTGGCTAAATTTGCCACTGCTTCATTACTCTGAAGATTGTTATATGATTTTTCAAACTGCTGAGCATTATATTCATCACTGGTGCCATAGACTCCTCCACCCAGCACTACGTCCACTTCAGTTTCTTCTATATACTGACGGGCAATTTCTGCTCCAGCGTATCTAACAGGTACGTGAGCTCCAAAGGTTGCAGGTGTAGCATGAGATATTTGAGATGTTGCTACCAGACCGGTAGATTTATTTAAATCCTCAGCAATCTCAAGAATTGTTTTAGACTTTTTTTCGATATCCATAAGTTCTCCCTTGACTGAATGGGCACTTACTTCGCGATTATTATGTTTTTCTCCAGTTGCCATAGCAGAACCGGCAGCAGCAGAATCAGTAACAACAGAATCAGCTGAATATGTCCTGATATAACCAACATTATTGAGTTTTTCCAGAGCCAGAGGTTCACCATTAGGCCCATTTTTAAGTATTCGGGCTGCAGTTACAATATCCATGCTCATTCCATCTGGAATCATGAAAATAATATTTTTGGCAGTACTGGCATCAGCTGCATTTACAGCAGCAAAAGATGTAACTGTGAGTAAACAAATAAATAGAAATAATATTAAAGACTTCTTAAATTTCATCTAATATTTCCCCCTTTGATGATTAAGTAAAGTGGATGTGAGTTTTAAAACTACTTTTTGCCCCACGTTTAACTAAGAATATTTAATTTTATTGTTTTCACCCCCAAAAAAAGTTCTGTTCTTTTATTCTTCTATTTTAAGTATATTATTACAGGTAATTATTACGAAATCATTACCAGCATGTTAAAATGTGGTAAATTCTAATAAATAGTGAAATTTATTTGATTAATGAAAAATCTCTTAAATCAAGAATTCATATTATAAGATTGTAAATTAAATAGTTTAGTAATACAATAGTATTATGGTGGTGAAGCTGATAATTAGTGTGAGACTTCCAGAATCACTAAAAAAAGTTAAATCAATTAGCAGAGTCTAAAAATGTCACCAGGACTTATCTGGTTAATGAGACCTTAACTAAATATATTGCCAAAAAAAGATGAAAAAGATTCCTATCAATTGGTCAAAGATTTACCTGTTGATTTTGCTGATGCTTCGCTGGTAGCTGCTGCAGAAAGAGAAGATATTAAGATTATAATCAGGTTTAAATAAAGAGGGTGTAAATTATGCTGTCTGAAAATAAAAAAGAAATTAAAAATAAAATCAGAGATTATTTTACTGAGCGAAATGATATCTCGGCTGTCTATATTTTTGGTTCTTTTAATACTGAAAGATTTAATCAAAATAGTGACCTGGATCTGGCTGTGATAGAATGAAAGTCTGCTCGCAAACCTCGAGGGCTTGCCCCGAGGAAAGAGAAGACGGTATTGAATTTTAAGTATTATATTTAGATATTAAATATTCCAAAAGCTAGAACAAATGTTTGTCTAA
>Ga0208552_1027_pt1 | contig 38127 bp, 32 predicted proteins | sample Halion_FD_187366 | JGI IMG/M metagenome (GOLD analysis project Ga0208552, IMG submission 187366) | Lab enriched deep subsurface shale carbon reservoir microbial communities from Ohio, USA - Halanaerobium induction (SPAdes) (version 2) ...
CAGACTCTTCAGATTCCACCTCACGGTGAACACCCTGTCATTGTTGACTTCTACATGATACATGCCACAACATAGATAGGACTTTCACCTATTATCAGAATAATTTACGGAGCACACTAAGAAAAAACCCGTTCTTAAAAAAGAACGGGTTTTAAATTCCTACAATTTTTAATGCTGTCTTTTACTCTTCATCTTTATAAAAAAAGATCAACTGCATCTACATTACAAGCTTCAAAACAAAGCCCACACTGTATACATATTTCCTGATCAATTTCATGCAGCTTTTTAACTTCTCCTTCTATAGCATCAACCGGACAAGCTTTAGCACAAAGAGTACAGCCTACACAGTTATCATTAATCTCAACTTTTTCGATCATTTGACCCTGAAATCCAATTGTTCCTGTAGGGCAAACTTCTGCACATTTTCCACAGTTAACACATTTTTCATAATCAATAACTGCTAAATTATCCTTCATTTCAATTGCATCAACCGGACAAGTTCTAGCGCAAAGACTACAACCAATGCATCCAACCTCACAAGTTTTACGAACAATTTTACCAATATTGTGAGATGAACATCTAATATGTGTTTTAGCTGAAAGAGGTGCCAATAAAAGAATACTACGAGGACATTCTTCTACACATTTTCCACAGCCTGTACATTTTTCTGGATCAATTTGAGGTAAGCCATTTTCGCTCATTACAATTGCATCAAAAGGACAAATTGCCTCACAATCACCAAAACCTAAACAGCTGTACTGACAATCTTTTTCTCCACCATTAACTGAATTTGCTGCTTTACAGGTTTTAATTCCCTGATATTTGCCTGACTTAGTGGTTTCTTTAATTCCACCACCACATAACAATTCTGCCACAACTTTATCTGAACTATCTGCATCAGCCCCCATAATATCAGCAATATTTGAAGAAACTTTGTCTCCACCAACTGGACAACCACCAACTGGAGCTTCTCCATTAACAACTGCTTCTGCAAAAGCACTACAGCCTGCATAGCCACAAGCTCCACAGTTAGCACCCGGGAGAGCATCTTCAACTTTGCCAACTCTGGGATCCTGCTCTACTTTAAAACGTTCTGAAGCAAAACCAAGAATTGCAGCCAATAAAGCTGCTATCCCCCCCATACTAATTAAAGAATATAAATATGTTGGATTCATTTAATTTACTGCCACCTCCACTACATTGAGATGAGCCCGGAAAAGCCCATAAAAGCCATAGCCATAATACCTGCAATAATCAATGTAACTGGCACACCTTTTAATATTCCCGGCACATCGCCAAATTCTAATTTTTCTCTCAAACCTGCCATTAATACAATCGCTAAAGTAAAACCAACACCGGCTCCAAAACCAAAGACAACACTGGCAATAAAACTGTAACCATTAAGTGGGATAAGTAAAGCTAATCCCATAATAGCACAATTGGTTGTAATTAAAGGCAGAAAAATACCTAATGCTTTATATAAAACTGGACTTGTCTTTTTAATAAACATTTCTACAAACTGAACTAATGATGCAATTACAATAATAAAAGAAACATACTGCAAAAATGGTAAGTTTAAAGCTTCTAAAATAAAAGTATTTATCATCCAGGTTGCTGCAGCAGTAAGAGTCATAACAAAAGTTGTGGCAAGACCCATACTAAATGCTGTTTCTACCTGTTTAGATACTCCTAAAAAAGGACAGATCCCTAAAAATCTAATTAAAACAAAGTTATTTATCAATACAGTACTAATAAATAATAATAATATCTGTGTGAATTCTTCCATTATTTACCCTCCCTGCTGATTTGATTCATGATACCAACTAAAATACCTAATGTTATAAAAGCTCCAGCAGGTAATACCATAATTACCATCGGACGGTACCATTCTCCTAATACTTGAAGTCCAAATACTGATCCCATACCAAGAACTTCTCTGATTATACCTAAGAGAGTTAAAACCCAGGTAAAACCAATTCCCATACCAAGACCATCTGCAATTGCTCTGTGAGTAGGATTTTTCGAAGCAAATGCTTCCTGACGTCCTAAGATCAAACAGTTTACAACAATTAGCGGAATAAATATACTCAAAGAAGCTGCTATGTCGGGGAAAAATGCCTTTAAAAAGTAATCAGTAAATGTGACGAATGTAGCGATAATTAATATGTAACTTGGAATACGCACATTTGCTGGAATCAGCTTTTTTATAATTGAGATAACTATCTCCGACATTATCAATACAAATGATGTTGCTAAACCCATTGCAAGTCCATTAGATGCTGTATTTGTTACAGCTAAGGTTGGACACATCCCAATAACTAATCGAATAATTGGATTTTCTGTCCAGAGACCATTTGCAAAATCTTGAACTAATTCTTTGAAATCTATAGACATTAATTTCCACCTCCATATGCAGCAGTTACTTTATCTAAGCCACTTTCTATAATTCTAGTTACACTAACTGAAGAGATTGTTGCACCTGCAATCGCCTGCACTTCTGTTTCTTTTTGAGGCGGAGTTTTAACAACTGTATAATCTGCAAATGTTTTATCTTCAAAATTAGATTTAAATTGGGATTCAGTAATTCTAGCACCTAAACCAGGAGTTTCAGCATGGTTTAGAACACTAAATTCATAAATTTTTTCTTCATTTAAATCCACACCGATCATAATTTCTATCATACCATTGTAGCCACCCCCACTGCTAATAAAGGCAACTCCAACTCTGTTCCCATTTGCATCAAAACCTTCATAAAAAATGTCACCATTTTTTTCTACTTCCTTTACATTTTCAACACCAGGAAGCACCTCATTGATAGCCTTTTTCTGAGCTGCAGCTTGATTTGCCTGAATATAGGGAGTTGTCCACTCATAAACAAAAGTTAAAGTTAAGGCGGACACAATACCAATTATTGATAAAGTTAGAATTAAGTTTTTCATATTATTCTTTTCCATTTATTTCACCTCTCCCAAACTACGAGGTCTTGTATAACGATCAATTAGTGGTACAGCGGTATTCATCAGCAGTATACTATACATTACTCCTTCTGGATATCCACCCCAGAGTCTGATTATGACAACTAGAAAACCGGCTCCGATTCCAAAAATCCAGCGCCCGGCTTTTGTGGTTGGACTGGAAACCATATCGGTGGCCATAAATAAAGCCCCGATCATTAATCCACCACCAAAAATATGAAAAATTGGATCTGCACCAAAGACAAAAGTTCCAATAAATACTGTACCAATCATAGCCAGAGGAATTCTCCAGTTAACATAGCCTTTATATAAAAGATAAGCAAAACCTAATAATAATGCCAAAGCTGATGTTTCTCCTAGAGAACCAGCAATCTGACCAACAAAAAGATTCCAGGTATCAGTTGCAATACCATCCATTTTCATTTGGCTTAAAGGTGTTGCAGTAGAAACCCCATCTACAGTCCAGGTAGTCATTAATACCGGATAAGCTGCAGTTAAAAAAGCTCGACCAACTAAAGCCGGATTAAATGGGTTTTGACCGATTCCTCCAAAAACCTGTTTACCAAGCCCAATAGCAACTACTGAACCAAAAAATGCTGTCCAAAGAGGAATAGATGGTGGAAGTGTTAAAGCTAATAGCAAACCTGTTACTACTGCACTTCCATCTTCAATAGTAATTTTCTTTTTTCTAATTTTTTGAAATATGTACTCTGTTAAAACCGCACCAACAACAGCTGTCAGAACCACAGATAAGGCTCTTGCTTTAAAGAAATATACCGCAGCAAATACTGCCGGCAGCAGGGCAAGAACAACTGACCACATTATTTTTTTTACAGAATCCTGTGATCTGACATGTGGTGAGGATGTTACAATTAATTCATTATTCATTATTGATTATCCTCCTTAATTCTCTTCTCTTTTTTTCGCCATTACCTGTGCCTTACCAAGACGAAGATGATGTACCAGAGGTATTTTAGCCGGGCAAACAAAAGAACATGAGCCACATTCAATACAGCTTAATACCTGCCATTCTTCTAATTCTTCTACCATTTCATGTTTTGCATAATCAACCAGCTGGGTAGGCATTAAAAACATTGGACAAGCATCAACACATTTTGCACAACTGATACAGGGAGATGGTTCAAAATTTTCAACCTCATCTTTGATTAAAACAAGAATTCCAGAAGTTCCTTTAACTGCAGGAACATCAAATTTCTTTTGGGCAACGCCCATCATTGGACCACCTGTGATAACCTTAGCTGCATTTTCTTTAAGTCCACCAGCCTGCTCAATAAGCTCTCCAATAGTAGTTCCAACCCGATAAATCAAGTTTTGAGGAGAGTTAATTCCGCGTCCAGTAATAGAAATTGATCTTTCATAAAGTGGCTTTCCATCTCTAATTGCATCTGCAACTGCTGCTGCAGTTGAAGTATTATTAACAACAACACCTACATCAAGTGGTAAACCTCCAGCAGGAACTTCTCTACTGATTAGAGCCTCAATTAACATCTTTTCTCCACCCTGTGGATACTTAGTTTCTAAAGCCTGAACTTCAATATTATCATCATTTTTAGCAGCATCTCTCATACTTTCTATTGCCTCAGGTTTATTATCTTCAATTCCAATAATACCCTTTGGAGCATTTGATGCCTTCATTAAAGCTTTAAGACCAAATATAATACTTTTAGGTCTTTCTACCATAACTCGATGATCAACAGTCAAATAGGGTTCACATTCTGCGCCATTTAAAATTACATAATCTACATTTTTATCATCCGGAACAGAAACTTTTACATGAGTAGGAAACATCGCTCCACCCATACCTACTATTCCTGCTTCTCTAATAATATGTCTAATCTCATCCACATCAAGTCCATCTAAATTATCGTGTTTTTCTAAACCAGAATTTAGAGTGTCCTCCTCCGCAGCCTCAATCACTACTGCTTCCACAACATTTCCGCCTGGATCAGTAACCTTTCTAATATCTTTTACAGTCCCAGAAACAGAAGCATGAATTGGTGCACAAACAAAACTATCTCCATCTGCAATCTTTTGTCCCAGATCAACCTGATCACCTTTTTTCACTAGTGTTTTTAAAGGTGCACCAATATGTTGTTGTATTGGAATTATGACTTCTTCAGGTCTTTTAGCATTTTTTAAGGGTTTATCCTTTGTCAAATCTTTATTATACTCAGGATGTATACCCTGTTTAAAAGTCAACGCTTTCACTATAAAATTTCACCCCTTATATATTTTTTCTAAAAAAATTTATAATTTAAAAATTTAGCTATAAATTTATATATTAGAATGCAAACTATAATTATTATATACTAATTGTTAAATAAGAACAACACTAAATTAGAAAAATATTTTATTCACGAACCACTATGAACCCATTATATCCGTTTGACTTTAATTCCTCAAGTATTGATTCTGCAGCATCTCTAGAAGAATAACCTACCACCTGAACTTGATGAGGGCTAGAATTGGTAATTAAAATTTGATAACCTAATTCTTCTACCTTATTTTTTACTGCCAAAGCATTGTTATAATTCGAAAAAGCTCCTATTTGAACAGCAAAATTGCCTTCAATTTCTTTAGTTTTAGATGTTGAAGTTGTTTGATCAGTGGATTGATTATTCTGATTTGATTCAGCATTTGTACTATCTACAGCTGCTGAATTATTAGTACCTGCTGGTTGAGACACAATATTGTCTTTCTCTGAAGTGGGAGCAGTTAAATTGTTTTCTTGATTATTAACTTCTTCTGGTTCTTTTGGAGTTTCCGTGGCTATTTGCTGGTTAACATTTGTATTATTCATCTGTTCCTCAGCAATTTCAGCATCATCTTCAACTAGAAAAGAAATTAACCAGCTTCCCATTACGTAACCCACAAATAGAGCTGCTATTGACATAAAAATAACAACTATTATTAAGGAAAAGCCATCTTCATTTTTATCCATAATTTTTCCCCCTAGATTTTTGTCATTATTTCAATTCCAGCTTCAAAAGTTGTATTAAAAGAACCAGCAGCAACAATTAGATCATTTAAACCTGAATTTTCCAGAGCCTGACTGCTGGCTTCAGTTAAATTATTAAAAATTTGATATTGAAAGTTTTTAGCTTCAAATTTGTTTGCCAGATCACCTATTTTTATTGTTCTAAATGAGGTATTTTCTGCTAAATAAAATTTTGGTTTCAATTTAAATTTTAAAAATTCATTTAAAATAGAATCTATATCCTTATCTTTTAAAATTGAAAAAATTAAGTGTAAATTATTAAATTCTGTACTTGAATTATTTATATTTCTGACTAGCTCTCTAAAAGCAGCTTGATTATGGGCTGCATCTAAGAGTACTAATGGTTTATCTAGTATTTTTTCCATCCGTCCGGGCCAGTAAATATTTCTCAAAGCTTCTTTGATTTCAGCTTTAGAAACAGGAAAGTCAGATTTTAATTCTTCAACTGCTCTTAAGGCTAAAACAGAGTTTAGGACCTGATGTTTACCTAAAAGAGAAAGTCTATACCTTTCTGCTTTTTTACCCTTTCTCTTTATAGTAATTATGTTTTCTCTTAAATTAGAATTACTTTCGATTAACTCATATTGCTCTTTTAAATTAATAAATTTAGAGTTGCTTGCTAAAGCTTTCTCTTTAATTACTGCCAGAGCCTCCTCCTGTTCTACTGCAGTAATCACCTTCGAATTTTCTTTAATTATCCCGGCTTTTTCGAAAGCAATTTCAGCTTCATTATCTCCTAAAATATTTTGATGTTCTAAGCTTATATTAGTAATTATGGAAAGCAATGGCTTTTCAACTATGTTTGTAGCATCTAATCTGCCGCCAAGACCAGTTTCCAAAATAACTATCTCCGCTTCATGCCGCTGAAAAAATTTAAAAGCTGCTGCAGTTACAATTTCAAAAAAACTCGGTTCTAAATGATTCTCAGATTTTAAACAGTCTGCCGCCCTTTTAACTTCTGTTAAAATCTCAGCTAATTCAGCGGTCGAACAGGCCTTACCGTTAATTTTAATTCTTTCATTGAAATGATAATAATGAGGTGAGCTGTAGAGAGCTGTTTTATAGCCTGCTTCTCTATAAATTCTTTCTAAAATAGCAGCTGTTGAACCTTTACCATTTGTCCCGGCAAGGTGAATTACATTTAATTTATGCTGTGGATTTCCTAGTTGATCAACTAAACTTTTAATTCTATCTAATCCTGGATTATAACCAGATTTACTTCCAAAAAGTGGTAAAGAATTAATATAAGTAAAAAGGTCCATTTTCTCCTCCAATTCTTATTTGCAATCTAGAGTATAAATAAGTTAAAATAAATTATAGCATTAATAATATTATACACAAATTTTAAGAAAAGAACAAAATTAATAAATTGAATTTTCGGGGGAGATTATATGACATTACTGCAGGTTTCTATATTTTCACTTTTTGCAGCACAATTTTTAAAAATATTTTTTATAAGACCGATTAACTTATACACTATTTTTACTTCAGGTGGTATGCCCAGCTCACATTCCTCATTTGTTTCCTCACTGACAATTACAGTTGGTCTAAAATATAGTTTCAATTCTGATCTTTTTGCTATTGTTACAGTATTTGCTTTAATCGTCACTTATGATGCTAGTGGTGTCAGAAGAGCTGTTGGTCTTCAGGCAAATGTCTTAAATAATCTAATAAAACACCTTGAAGATAAAAGTTTTGCTAATGATAAGCAGTTAATCAAAGAAGATTTAAAAGAATTGATCGGCCACACTCCTTTCGAAGTCTTTGCAGGTGTTTTACTGGGAGCATTAATTGCTGTTGTTAACTGGTATTTCCTTATTTAATAACTTGTCTAAAAACTAAAAAGCAGTTGAAATTAACAAACTTTGATATAAAAATCCGTCCCCTAATCACATTAGTGACTCCAGGTGGACGGATTTTTATATTTTTTTAAAATTAATTCTAAGTTATTTTAAAGCAGCAGCTCAAATTCTGATTTTGCTGAAATCTTCAGTGTTAATTTAGTTATTTAAAGCTGCTTCAATTTCGGCAGCTATTTTTTCAGCTTTAAATCCTAATTTTTCGCCTACTTCCTGTCCTTTACCACTTAAACCAAAGCGGTCAAGTCCAATTACTAAACCATCACTGCCAACTAATTTATACCAGCCGCTGGTTACTCCAGCTTCTACAGCTACTTTTAACTTTACTTTTGGAAGTGGATGTTCTGCTGCATACTGCTCTAGCTTCTTTCTTTCTGGTACTGACATAACTGCAGCTTTGATTCCTTTTTCAGCCAGCAGCTCTGCACTTTTTTCTGCCAGATTAACTTCACTACCGCTGGCAAAAATAATTGTGTCAGCATCTTTAGGGTCACTAACAAAATAACCGCCATTATTAAAGTTATTAAGACCCTGATATTTCTTAATATGCTCTAGGTTCTGTCTGGTTAAAATCAGTGCTGTTGGCTGGTCTTTAGTTTCTAAAGCCTCAACCCAGGCAGCTTTTGCTTCTTCTTCATCTCCTGGTCTTAAAACCTTAAGTCCAGGTATAATTCTTAATGCTTCCACATGTTCTATCGGCTGGTGTGTTGGTCCATCTTCACCAACAAAAACTGAATCATGGGTAAAGACATAGGTTACAGGCAGCTTCATTAAAGCAGCCAGTCTAATTGCTGGACGCATATAATCTGAGAAAACAAGGAAGGTTGCTGCAAATGGACGCAAACCCGTATGCAGAGCTAAACCATTTGTAATTGCTCCCATTGCATGTTCTCTAACTCCAAAACGAAAGTTTCTGCCGCTGTAATCACCCTTCTGCACCTCACCGTATTCTCCATTGTAAGTTTTAGTAGAAGGTGCCAGATCTGCTGATCCACCAACTAAATATGGAATTAATTCAAATGCTTTTGATAAAGCTGCTCCAGCTGATTTTCTTGTCGCTATTGGAGCTTCTATTTTTAAATCCATAATTTCTTCTTTTAAATCAACAGGCAGTTTTAAGTCCATTGCCTGGTCCCAATCTTTTTTAAGTTCAGGATTAGCTGCTGCCCATTTTTCAAATTCTTTTTCCCAGGCTAATCTTTGATCCTGCATTTCAGCAGCATGAGCCCGAAAAAATTCTTTTACCTCATCTGAAACATAAAACTTTTTATCTACCGGTAAGTCAAACTTTTCTTTTAAACCTTTGATTTCTTCTTCTCCCAATGGTGCTCCATGAGCATCAGCTGTATCCTGCTTATTAGGTGCACCAAAGGCGATATGTGTTTTAGCCATAATTACAGTAGGTCTTTCTTTATCAGATTTAGCCTGATTAATTGCTTCTCTTACCTGATCAATATTGTGACCGTCAATATTTTCTATTACCTGCCAGCCAAAAGCTTTAAAGCGATCAGCTACAGACTCTGTAAAAGCTAAATTTGTATTCCCAGCAATTGAAATATTGTTATCATCATAAATTGCAATTAGCTTATCAAGTCCTAAATGACCTGCAAGTGATGCTGCTTCAGAAGTTATACCCTCCATCATACAGCCATCACCCATAATTGTATAGGTGTAGTGGTCTACAATTGAGTGGTCTTCTGTATTATATTTTGCAGCCATCATTTTTTCAGCTAAAGCCATACCAACTGCATTAGAAAAACCCTGTCCTAATGGTCCTGTTGTTGTTTCTACTCCATCAGTTTCTCCATATTCTGGATGACCGGGTGTTTTTGAATGAAGCTGTCTAAAATCTTTTAAATCGTCCATTGAAATATCATGACCTGTCAGGTGTAGAAATGAATACAAAAATGCTGATCCATGCCCGGCTGAAAGTACAAAGCGATCTCTATCAGGCCAGTCTGTTTTAGAAGCATCAATATTCATTAGCTCACCAAATAACAGTGCTCCAATATCAGCACATCCAATCGGCATTCCCGGATGACCAGAATTTGCCTTTTCTACAATATCTGCTGATAATCCTCTTACTATATTAGCAACATCTTTTAACAAAATTTATCCCTCCCGCTATTAAATAAAATCTTCCAATTATTATTTTATACTTTAAGGCTCTAAATGTCCAGTCAGCTCATGAATAATTTTAACTTTCACTCTGCTGCAGCCTCTCTTTTTTTCTGTTTTGATGATTATTATAGACAGATGCCAAATAAATACCTCCCAAAATAAAGGCACCTCCAAACATTGTTGTCATCCTTATTTCTTCGCTCAACAGCAGCCAAGCTAAAAATGTTGTCAGAATTGGTTCTCCCAGGATAGACAAAGAAACAATTGATGTTGGAAGATAACGAACTGCCAGATTAAGTATAGAATGGCCAACAATAGTTGGACCTAAAGCCAAAGCTAAGAAAATTAAATAATTATTTGTTCCATATCCAGTAAATGGTATCTCAAAAATATACACACCTACAGCTAAAAATAAGGCGGCATATGTATAAAGAATGTATAAATAGGGAAAATAATTAAGTTTTTTTCTAACCCCGCGCCCAATAAAAAGATATGATGAGGCAAATAAAGCTGCCGATAGTGCCAGAAAGTTACCAAATAATTTATCTCCAAGCTGATAAAAATCTCCAATACTAATAATAGAACTCCCAATAACTGCCATAACTATTCCAATAACTGCCCCTTCTTTCAAGTCTTCTCTGGCAAATAAATATTCCAAAATTATCGTAAATAGAGGCTGGAGAGCTACAAAAATTACTGAATTGGAAATATCTGTATATTGAATAGAACTAATCCATAAAATAAAATGTACCGCCAAGAGAAAACCGACCAATAATGGCCGGTAATCTAAAAAATAACGCGCATCAGCTCTGTGTTTAATTAAAAAATATGGAGTTAAAATTAGCACTGTAAAAAACATTCTATAAAAAGCAGTTATTAATGGTGGTGCAGTAGCTACTTTTATTAAAACACCTGAGGTAGACAAAAAGAAAATACCTACCGCAAGTAATATATATATTTTTTTCTTATAATCCATTTTTACACCTGCTTTGATTATTTTTGATCTTCTGTCTTTCTTTTTTTATTGTACTTTTTTTATAATTTTACTTTTTCTGCTAAATTACTTTCTTCTAATGAAATTAACTGCTCAAAATGTTTAAATTCTACCTTATCACCTGAAATCAGCATGTATTTAACAGTGTTTTCTTTAACTGTCACCTCTATTTGACTACCTTTAAAACGCAGTCTAAACTGATAACTATTCCAACCATCAGGTAAATGGGGATGGAAATATAGCTTTCCATTAAACATTCTCATGCCGGCAAAGCCCTGTACTAGTGAAAGCCAGGTTCCGCCCATACAGGCTGTATGTATCCCCTGATAGGCATTTTCGTTATAATCATCAAGGTCAAGTCGGGCAGTCTGCATAAAATAATTATAGGCCTGATTTTTATAACCTATTTCCGAGGCAATTATACTGTAAATTGCCGGTGATAGTGAAGAATCATGGGTTGTTTTAGGTTCATAGTAATCATAGTTTCTAAGCTTCAAGTCCTGGCTAAACTGGTCTCCAAGCTGCAGCATCAGCAGCATTACATCTGCCTGCTTAATTACTTGATAACGCCAGATGATTAATGGATGCCAATTTTTAACCAGCGGCAATTCTTCTTCTGGAATATTATCCACTTCTATTGGGTTTTTATAAAGAAAGGAATCATCCTGAGGGGTGATTTCTAAATCTTTATTGTACGGAAGATAGATATCTTCTTTTATTTTTTTCATCTCAGATATTTCTTTTTCAGTCAGGCCGATTCTTTCCGCCAGACGCTTATATTTCTCAGGTGCTTCTTTTTTGATAATCGCTGCCATTTTAACTGCAGTATCCAGGTTAAACTTAGCCATATAATTTGTATAAGCATTATTATTGACACCAGGCTTATACTCATCAGGTCCACAGACTGTATTAAAACAAAACTTATTATCTTTCATTGGAATATAGCTACCCAGGCTGATCCACATTCTAGCTGTTTCAACTAAAATTTCAAGACCAAAGTTTTCCATAAACTCCTGGTCATTGCTAACCTGATAATATAAATTTAAGGCATAAGCAATATCAGCATTGATATGATACTGGACTGTAGACCCCATAAAAAATCCTGAGGCCTCTTCCCCATTAATTGTCCTCCAGGGAAATAAGGCTCCATCCAGTTTTATTCTTTCAGCATTCTTTCTTGCCTGATCAAGTGTATTATATCTAAAAAGCAGCAGATTGCGTGCTACTTCTGGACGCTGAAAAGCATAAAAAGGAAGAACATAGCTTTCTGTATCCCAAAAATAATGGCCTTCATAATATTCTCCACTGATTCCTTTGGCAGCAACACTAGTCTGACCATCTTTTCCAGCAGCCTGTAGTATATGAAAGGCATTAAATCTAAATGCCTGCTGTAAAGCATCGTCTCCATCTATTTTAACATCTACATCCTGCCAGTAACCTGTCATAAATTCTGCCTGTTCTTCGAGAAGATTTTCAAAACCAGAAATTGAAGCTCTTGCCGCTGAGGCTCTGGCATCACTAAGGGGGTTTTCTCCAGCTTCCTGACTGTGGTTGACACCTACAATTTTGTCAATTGTATATTCTTCACCCTGGCTGGCGCTGATTTCAAAAATCCAATCAATTCTATTATCTGAAGATCTCTTTTTTACTTTACAATTATCTTGAGTATGACCTTTGATCGAATGTTCCACAACATATGCTATTTTAAAATTAGTACTTTTAACATCGTGCAGTAGATGGCCGCTTTTACTGTCAACTTCGCTTTCTATTACCTCTAAAGCTTTTTTATCTCTTAAGTGATGATGATTGCTTACATCACCATTAATGGCTGAGTTAAGACTAATTTTACCGGAAAAATTGATTGCTTTAAATTGATACCTAATTGCACCAATATGTTCTCTGCTTAATGAAATCAAGCGGGTAATTTTAATTTCAATTTTTCTTCCCTGGCGATCTTCCCAGATAATATATCTTTTAAGTACTCCCTGTTTTAAATCTAGTTCCCGATTATAATCTAAAACCTTGCCTTTAAGTAAATTTAGTTTTTCCTCGTTAATATATAAATTAATTTCACTCCAGTCAGCTAAGTTAATCATTGTCTGACCTTTTTTGGGTAAATTAGGTGCTTCTTCCCCATAAATAATTTCTTCTGAAGCATAGACTCCGTTAATATAAAAACCAGGAGTTGTTGTTTCTTCACTACCTGGATAATCTTCTTCTAAAGTTCCTCTTAAACCAAGATAGCCATTACCAAGAGAAAAAATAGCTTCATTGTGATGATTATTTTCTAATAAAAATTCCTCTTCGGTGATTTTCCAGTCTTGATATGGATATATTGAATCTTTATCCATTTTTTTGGCATGATAATTTCTCAATTTATTTACCCCCTCAATAACTTAATGAAATATCTTAATCAACACTTAAAGAATAAATTTCAATATCAATTTCTTTAACATTGATTCCTGTATTATTTTCTAAATGTACTTTTAGTGCTGACCTGAATTCATTAACAAAATTTGTGATAATTAAACCATATCTAATTTCTAAAGATAGATCAACAATAAGCTGGCTGTTTATTTCTTCAACTTTTACTTTTTTGAAAGCAGTAATCTCCTCAAAATCCTTAATCAAATACTCTATAAAACTTACCAGTACTCGATTACTGATGCTCAAGTTTCCATAAAAGCTAAAACGCGGCCGAACTATACTTTTTTCATGGCGGACTGTCTCATCATCTTTTTTGAAAAATAGTTCTAGTGAATGCAGCAGATAACCTGAGAAATCTTGCTCTACTTCAATAGTTGGCACCGGAATGACATGTTTGCCTTCATTATTTCTGACTGAAAGTGCTTTTTCTATCTCCTCTGCTGAAGAAATTTCTTCAATATTAATATACTGGTCAATTCCATGAAGTTCCAATCGCTCATCAATTCGCTCAACCATTCCCGTAGAAGTGCCTAAAATCAATATTTTATCTTCATCTATTTCTTTAAGACATTTTTTTACTTCTTCTGTTTGTTTTTCATCATAAAAAAGAGCCCTTCGAATTGCTCCCATTTTACTTTCTTCTCTTTTAGCAGAGCTGCCTGCCATTATTTTACCGGCATAGATCAGCAGACCATCGTCAACTATCAGGGGTATCTGATATTTATTTGCTAAAAGTACCGCACGGTGGCTTTTACCTGTTCCACTGGGCCCAACAAGAGCATATACTTTCATATTAAAAAATACCTTCTTTCCTAAAATATAATAGAATCTTAGAACTGTGATCAACTTGTAATAATCATTTTCTAGTGCTTATTTTTAACTTATTATTTCTAAAATATTTTTTTGAAATTATCACTTAACAGCTTGATTATATATTTTTTCCAGCCTTATTTCAATTATTTAGGACAATAAAATAAAAGACCTGCCCGATTTTTTCTTGAGCAGATCTTTATCTCTATTTTTAATAGCAAATTTATCCAAAGTTAATTTTAACTAGTTAAACAGCTATTAAAGTATTTTATTTTAGTTTTAGTTATTAATTTTGATATTTTTTAACAATGATACAGGCGTTTTGACCACCAAAACCGAAGGAGTTACTTAAAGCTGCATTTAATTCTGCTTCTCCAGCTTGATTTGGTTGATAGTCTAGGTCACAGCCTTCTCCACCTTCTTCAAAATTCATTGTTGGAGGCACGATATTTTCTTTGACTGCCATAGCAGAAATTATTGCTTCAACCCCACCAGCAGCACCTAATAAATGGCCTGTCATTGATTTGGAAGAAGATACCTTTAGCTTATAAGCATGGTCTCCAAATAATTTTTTAATTGCTGTTGATTCATATTGGTCATTTAATGGTGTTGAGGTACCATGAGCATTAATATAATTAATTTCCTCTGGCTGCATTCCAGCTCTTTCTATAGCAGCTTTCATAGCTCTAACTGCACCTTCTCCTTCTGGAGCTGGAGAGGTAATATGATAAGCATCTCCAGATGCACCATAGCCAACTACCTCAGCTATAATATCAGCACCTCTTTTTTTAGCGCTTTCCAGAGTTTCTAAAATTACTATTCCTGCACCCTCTCCAATTACAAAACCATCTCTATCTTTATCAAAAGGACGACTTGCTTTTTCCGGTTCATCATTTCTACTTGATAAAGCTTTCATATTACCGAATCCGGCCACTGCAGATGGTGTAATCGAAGCCTCTGTACCTCCAGCAATCATAATGTCAGCAGCACCTCTTTTTATTGTTTCAAAAGCTTCTCCAATCGCTGTTGTAGCAGATGCACAAGCAGTTACTGGGTTAACATTAGGTCCTTTTGCACCAGTATAAATTGCTACATTACCAGCTGCCATATTAGAAATCATCATCGGAATAAAGAAAGGACTTACTCTTCTAGGTCCTCTTTTATTAAGCTTTGCTACCTGTTCTTCGAAAACTTCTATTCCACCAATACCTGAACCAACCATTACTCCAGCACGATCAGCATTTTCTTCATTGATTTCTAAACCGGAATTTTTTACTGCTTTCATTGCTGCTACGATAGCGTACTGACTGTATAAGGCTAAACGCTTAGCTTCCTTACGATCTATGTATTCTCCTGGATCGAAATCCTTTAGCTCTGCTCCAATTTGACTCGGATAATCTGAAGCGTCAAAATTTTCGATTTTAGATATACCTGATTTACCTGCTTTAATATTTTCCCAAAATTCGTCTAATTCTAAGCCCAGTGAATGTACAACACCTGCACCTGTAATTACAACTCTTTTATCCATTAAATATTCTCCTCCTAAGTCGAAATAAGTTCTATTTTAATTTTTTTAATGTTTTCTTTAAGCTTTTTTCATCTTCAACATTATATGCATTAAGTGAACGGTCAATTCTTCTCATTAAACCTTTTAGCACTCGGCCTGGGCCAACTTCAACATAATCTTCATAACCATCTTCTTTAAATCTCTCAATTGTCTCTACCCAGCGGACACTATTATTTAACTGTTTAATTAAAGCCGACTTGATTTCACTGCTTTCCTTAACATAATCAGCTGTGACATTAGCGATTAAAGGAATCTGAGCATCTTTAAATTCCACAGATTCTATAGTGTTTTTTAGTTCTTCTTTAGCTGGCTCCATAAGTGGTGAGTGAAAAGCTCCACTTACAGTTAAGGGGATTACTCTTTTGGCTCCTTTTTCTGACAGCAATTCACCTGCAGCTTCAACTGCTGTAACTTCTCCGGAAATAACTACCTGACCAGGAGAATTATAATTAGCCACAGTAACAATACCATCTATTTCTTTTAAAACTGATTCTACTTCTTTATCAGCCAGGCCAATTATAGCTGCCATTGTTCCTTTCCCTTCGGGATCAGCCTGGTCCATTAGTTCACCACGGCGGCGCACTAATTTCAGACCATCTGCAAAAGAAAGAACACCGGCTGCATAAAGAGCGGAATATTCTCCTAAACTGTGTCCGGCTGCTGCTGCTGCGTCTAATCCATGTTCAGCTAGAACTGCTTTGATCATTGCACTTACAGTGTAAATAGCAGGTTGTGTATTTTTTGTATTATTTAAATCTGCTTCTGGACCATTAAAAATCATATCTTTTAAGTCAAAATCTACTATTTCTTCTGCTTTATCTAAAATACTTTTTGCAGCTTCATAATTCTCATATAATTCTTTTCCCATTCCAACATACTGTGAACCCTGTCCTGAGAACATAAAAACTAAATTACTGCTCATTTGAAAGCCTCCAGTTTAATATTTTTTTCACTTATCTTTCAATTCATCTTTTATTATATATTTTTTTACTGTGATTTTTCAATTAATTTAAGCCAATTTTATTTTAAAATCATTTTTACAGTTTTATTTCTTTAAAGTTTTATTTCAATATTATTTAAGATCATTCCATTCAATTACTGCCGAAGCCCAGGTCAAACCTGCTCCAAAAGCAACCAAGACAATCTTATCACCATTATTGACTAATCCTTTTTCTTTGGCCTCTGCTAAAGCAATCGGAACTGAAGCTGCAGATGTATTCCCATACTCGGGTAGATTAACATAAACCTGATCATCATTTAATTTTAACCTTTTAGCTGCTGCATCAATAATTCTGGTATTTGCCTGATGAGGAACTAATAGATTGACATCTTCTTTTTTTACTCCAGCTTTTTTAAGTACTTTAAGTGAAGCTTTACCCATTGTTTTAACTGCAAATTTAAAGACTGGAGTACCTTCCATTTTCAGAAAATGGCCCCGGTTATCAATACTCTCATGTGAGGCAGGAGTTCTTGATCCACCAGCTGGTTGATAAAGGGTATCTGCACCAGTACCATCTGCTCCTAAATCAGTTGCTAGGAATCCACCTTTGTCAGCAGCAGAAACTACAGCTGCACCAGCTCCATCACCAAATAAAACACAGGTTCCTCGATCTTCCCAATCTAAAATTTTTGATAAGACCTCGGCTCCAATAACTAAAACATTATCATACATTCCAGACTCAATGTAATTTACTGCTGTACTTAAGCCATAAACAAAACCGGAACAACCAGCACCTAAATCAAAAGCTGCTGCATTTTTTGCTCCCAATTTTTCCTGAACAATACAGGAAGTTGCTGGAAACATCATATCCGGTGTGATAGTTGCTACAATAATTAGATCAAGATCTTCAGCTGCAAGTTCTGCATCTGCTAAAGCTTCTTTGGCAGCTTCAAATGCTAAATCTGATGTTGCCTGATCTTCAGCTGCAATTCTTCTTTTTTCTATACCTGTTCTTGTTTTTATCCATTCATCGCTAGTATCCACAATTTTTTCTAAATCATGATTTGTCATTATTCTATCTGGAAGATATTTACCCAGACCTGTAATTGTTGCTTTTCGCAAAATATTCACCTTCCTTAGTTGGTCTATATAAATTTATATCACTTTTTCGACTCTTAGTCAAGTTTAGCAAAAAAATAATGGCAGGAAGCTGATAAATTTTGCAAATTACTTAAAGTTAAGCTTAATTTGCTAATATTTACCAGGCTGCTGCCAATACAACTAAAAGAGTCCAAGCTGACATTTTACTATTTTAACCTTCTGTTCTTTTACTACCTTACCAACTCTAGGAACTGACATTTTTAAAAGTTCAGCCAAAAGATGTGACTGATAACATGTCATTTTGTCTGACTGGATTGTAAATGGTAAATCACCCAATTTACCAGCTGATAATAATGTGTTTGTATTAATCTTGACATTAGCTCTATTTTTTACCATCTTTGCTGATTCTTTTTCAGCTTTATCTTGATTTTCTAAATAAAATAACAAATCAGGGTTTAAAAAATTAATTATTGTATTACCTTCGATAAATAATCTTTCTATATCATCATCTAAAAGATTGCGAGCTAGCTGATAAGCTGTTGGAAGTTCTGAAGCAGGGCTTTCTAAAAGCAGCACCTTATCTGCTCCGTGTTCTACAACCCTGGCGGTATCTGTACCTGTTTGATTAATTATTCTAGGATCATTAATCACCTTATATTGGTCAAGATCATTATTAACTGATGTTTTAATAACTGCAGTTTTAGCACAGCTATCCTTTAACATTAAGGAAATTAAAGTAGTCTTGCCAGCCTTACTTGAAGAAGCGCTGACCCCTATCATTTCCATTGTTATTCCTCCTTAAAAAAGAAATTATTTTTGATAATTATGTAATTTCTTTAAATTTTAAATATCTACAATTAAATATTAAAACATCTGCTCTTAAAAATCAAATTATATTCAAATAAGTTCTAATTTAGCTCCAGCTTTTATTAAGCCACCTTTAATTACTTTGGCAAAGATTCCTTCTTTCGGCATTACACAATCACCTATTTTTTGCATAATTTCACAATCATGATGACATTTTTTTCCGATTTGAGTGACTTCTATAATAACTTTTTCGTCAATTTTTATTTTTTGTCCAACTGGAAGTTCATAGAGTTTATCTAAGCCTTCTGTTGTAATATTTTCAGCAAAATCTCCAAATTTTAATTCATAACCCTGGTTTCGCATTTTGTCAATACTACTTTCATCTAAAAGGCTCAACTGACGGTGCCATTTGCCGGCATGAGCATCCCCTTTTAAACCAAAATTTTCAATTAAAATCCCTTCCTCTATTACTTTTTTGGTTGTTCCTTTTTCTTCACTCAAGCAAACTGCTTTGATTTTAGCTTCCATCTATTCCACCTCTGTAATTTTTATTTCTTAAATAATCTTTATTTATTTAATTCTTAAGAAAAAAATAGCCGAATCTCTAAAAAACTAGTTAATGATTATGATCATGTTGATGACTGTTGTCATTGCTGTGACGGTGTTCTGTAATTTCCCCTTTTAAAATCTTTACTCCATGGGGAATAATTTCTATTACTGCATCCAAGCATTCTCTAACTGCTTTGGGACTTCCTGGAAAATTGATAATTAAGCTTTCTTTTCTAATACCAGCTCTGGCTCTTGATAATGCAGCCTGAGGTGTTCTGGCAAGGGTATCAGCTCTTATTTTTTCTGGAATTCCCGGCACTTCTTTTTCTATTACTTCTAATGTTGCTTCAGGAGTAATATCACGTTTGGCAAAACCTGTGCCACCTGTGGTTAAAATCAAATCCGCTTGCTTCTGATCTGAAATCTCAATTAAAGCTTTTTTTATTTCGGCCTTTTCATCAGCAATGATATCTTCATACACAATTACGGCTCCAATTTTTTCCATCATTTCTTTAATAATTGGGCCACTCAGATCTTTTCTTTCTCCACGTGAGCCTTTATCGCTAATTGTTAAAACTGCTGTTCTTATTTTAAATTTATTTTTCTTCTCGCTCATAAATCCCACTCTTTCCTCCTGCTTTGTACATTAATTTGATTGATCCGATCTCCATTGATTTATCAACTGCTTTAATCATATCGTAAATTGTAAGGGCAGCTAGATTAACAGCAGTCAGAGCTTCCATTTCGACTCCAGTTTGACCGCTATTTTTAACTTCTGAAAATATTTTTATTTTATTTTCAAAGTTTAGGTCAAAATCAACTTTGATACTGCTTAAAAGTAAAGGGTGACACATAGGTATTAAATCCGAGGTTTTTTTAGCACCTGTGATTCCTGCAATTCTTGCAGTCTCAATTACAGCTCCCTTTTTTATATTACCTGCTTTTATTTTTTTTAAAGTTTCAGGCTGCATTTTAATTTCTCCTACAGCTCTGGCGGTTCTTTTGGTTGTTTTCTTTTCTGAAACATCTACCATCTGTACTTTCCCGTTCTGGTCAACATGTGACAATTCTTTATTCATTTTCAGCCTCCAATTTGTGACATATTTCGATTATAAGCCTGTTCTGCAAAATCAAGATGGTGACAGGCCGGTTTTAATTTTAGTGCTTCTATAAATGCTGATTCAATTTCTGAACTATTTATTTCTTTAATCTTAACTTCTTGATTACCTGCCAGGCAGGGCTTTATTTTGGCATCAGCAGTTAAACGCAGTCGATTACAACTGCTGCAGAAATGTTCGCTAAGGGCAGAAATAAAGCCAATTGTACCTGAAGCACCTTCGACTTTAAAATAATTGGCAGGCCCACTGCCCTTAGTTACTGCAGGCAGCAATTTATATTTGTCTGCAATTATTTTTTTAATTTCTTTACTGCTGATAAATTTCTCAGCTTCTGCTTCGCCTCCCAGAGGCATATATTCTATAAATCTAATATTTAGTTCTTTATTTCGACTTAATTCCACAAAATCTAATATCTCGTTATCATTAATCCCTTTCATCACTACCATATTAATTTTAACAGGTTTGAGATCTGCTTCAAGTGCAGCTTCAATTCCAGCTAAAACATAGCTTAAAGCCCGACGCCGTGTGATCTTCTCAAATTTTTCGGAACTCAAACTGTCTAAGCTGATATTAATCCTATCTAAACCAGCTTTTTTTAATGAAGATGCTTTATCTGCCAGAGCCACAGCATTAGAGGTCATTGAAATATCCTCTAAATCCAATTTGTTAAGTTCTTTAATTAAAGCTTCCACATTTTTTCTAACTAATGGTTCACCACCAGTTAGACGAATCTTTTTAATGCCCATTTTAACAGCAGTTTTGGCTATTTTTATTATTTCTTCATAGCTTAAAATCTCCGAGTGATCTTTTTCTCTGACTCCTTCTGCAGGCATGCAGTAACGGCAGCGAAGATTGCAGCGGTCAGTTATTGAGATTCTTAAATAATCTATTTTTCTTCCAAATTGATCAATTAATTTCTGCATTTAATTGCCTCCATTTTAAAGTTCTAAGCTTTTAATTTTTCCACTTTCCTGGCAGTTATAGCCCCCAAGTTTTTCTATTTTAGCTTTTATTTTATCTTGATTTAAGAGTTCTATTAATTTTTTGACCCGGGGATCATCTATATATTTCTCTCGTATTATTAAATCATATTTTTCTTCAGCTAAAGCCAAGAAATCAACATCCATAACTTCAGCTGCTGCTCTAATACCTAAAGCTGCATCTGCTGAACCCCGTCCTACAGCGGCTGCAGCTGCAATGTGTGTAAACTCTTCTTTTTCATAACCAGAAATTTCTGCCGGCTGAATCTTATTCTGTTTTAAAAGATAATCAAATAAGACCCTAGTACCTGCACCACGCTGTCTGTTAATATAATTAATATTTTCTCCTTTTAAATCATTAATGTCTTCTATATTTTTAGGGTTTCCCTTTTTAAGATATAAACCCTGTTCTCTCTGAACTAAATTGACTAAAAATATTTTTTCTCCTTTAAAAAATCTTTTTAAGTAAGAAATATTGTACTCACCTGTTACAGGATCTAAAAGATGGGCACCCGCTAAATGAGATTCTTCTCTTTTTAGAGCTGTTAGACCTGCCATTGATCCTACAGTCTGCAGTTTTAAGTCAAAATTATAGTTTCTTTCTCTGATTTCATTTCTAATTAAATCTAAACTTAAATCATGGCTTCCAATTAAAAGCAGATCATTTTCTATTTTACTTTTTTCTTTTAAAAGAATAACTGGAGCTTGATCTCCAGGATGAAGGCCTTCTTTGTTTTCACCTATTTTCATAATTCCATCTGCTTTCAGCATTGATTCCATAGCTGAAGATCCCCTTTTTAAAGGAACTGCAGTGAACTCATTTTCACTATTACTAATTAAATTAACTCTTAAAAACTCTTCTAAACCTATTTCCGATGGAACTTTACGGTTTACAACTGCTTTGATCTGATTAAATTTTGGAGCCTGGTCTCCCTGAAGTAAATAAACTATTTCTCTAATAAAAAGCTGATTATCCAGCCAGGCAGAAAGTGGATAACCTGGTAAGCCAAATACAGGTGTATCTTTTACTTGAGCTGCAATCAGAGGTTTCCCAGGCATAATATTTACACCATGAAATAAGATTTCTCCTTCATTTTGTAAAATATCTATTGTAAAGTCACCTCTGCCGGCAGAAGATCCGGATAAAACAATTACAAGATCACTTGCCTCAACTGCCTGCAGCATTTTGCTTTTAATAATTTCTTTTTGATCTGCTAAAATTTCTGTTATTTTAACTTTGGCTCCCCACTTGTTTAAAGCTGCTTTAACCATTTTTGAATTAAATTCTACTAATTCACCAACTTTAGGCTTTTTTTCGGCGCTGACTAGTTCATCACCGGTTGGAATTATTGATACTAATGGTTTTTTATAGACTTCAACTTCAGTGACTCCCGCTTCTAAAAGAGCTGCTAGATCATAATCACTAAGCTTATGATTTGTAGTAACCAATAAATTACCTTTGACAGTACTCTCGCCAATAGAACGGATATGATTCCAGGGTGGAACTCCTTTTTCAATCACATAATATTTTTTTTCAACTTGGTTTACTTCTTCGATTTTTATAACTGCATTAAATCTTTCTGGTATGGGATCACCAGTATCTACAGGCTGAGCTTCTTTACCAATTTTCAGTTTAATTGGCGATCTTTCACTGGCTCCAGCAGTTTTTTGAGCTTGAACTGCAATTCCATCCATTGCAGATGCATAAAAATCGGGAGCTGAACGTTCTGCATAAAAAGGTCTAGCAGTAATTCTTCCTTCTGCATCTACGGTTTGAATTTTTTCGGTCTCAGTTCTTAAATTTTTAAATCTATTTTCTAATTTAGCTAGGGCATCTGCTAATGAGATTTTATTTAAATATTTTTTAACCATTTTAAATTAAATACCTCTTTTCTATTTATTATTCAATTAATTTTAATCTAACTAATTCCCCTTTATCAATTCCCTCTTTATTTTGAGGGATTTTTAGCACTGCATCACCATAGGCTAAATTGGTGATCAGGCTGGATTTTGCAAGTAATGGCTCTGCAAATAATTTTTCATTTTTCTCAATTATTTTTACCGGAATATATTCTTCACGGCCTTTATCTGAGACTAAATTTCTTGTCAATTCTGCTTCAATAAAATACTTATTATTTTCACTGCCCATTTCTGAAGGCTTTTTTTCGCCATTTAAAACCCGTACAATTTCAGCTGATAGGACAGTATTTACAGTCCAGGCTGAAGCAGGATGACCGGGCAGACCGACAACAATAGTCCCCTCAATATCAGCTAAAATAGTTGGTTTCCCTGGTTTAATGGCCAGACCGTGTAACAATACACCTGGCTCTCCTAGAGAATTAAGTAAATCGATTGTCATATCTTTGATTCCAACCGAACTACCACCTGAAATTAAAACCAAATCTTGTCCTAATTCTTTTTGTAAAGCACTTTTTAAGTTATCAAATTTATCTTTAATAATACCAACTTTTTTTGTTTCTGCACCTATTTTATCTAAATAAGCAGCAATAGAATAACTATTGATATCTCGAATCTGTCCTGCTTTGGCTTTTGCTTCTGCGGGAATTAGTTCATCACCAGTTGAAATTATAGAAACAGCTGCTTTTTGAAAAACATCAAATTCTGTTATTCCTAGACCAGCTAAGGCTCCAATATCTCGGGCCATAATTTTATGACCTTTTTTAAATAACAATTCTCCTGCACCAATATCTTCAGCTTTTTGGACAATGTTTTCTCCAACAGCAAGTGCTTTAAAACTTTCAATCATCTTAGATTCTATTTTTTCAGTGTCTTCAATCATTAAAACTGCATCTGCATTTTGGGGAATCATTCCCCCAGTTGGAACAGCTGCTACCTGACCACTTTTTAATTCAATTTCTGTCTTTTGGCCCATCTGAACACTGCCAATTATATCTAAATAGGTCGGCATTGATGCTGAAGCCCCTGCTGTATCAGCAGCTTTAACAGCATAACCATCAACTGTTGAACGACTAAAAGGCGGTAAATCAACTGGAGATAAAATATCTTCAGCCAAAATTCTACCTGCAGCATTATTTAGTTTAATTTTTTCAACCTGCAGCTTCTTTTTTTCTAAGCAAGATTCTAATTGCTGCCAAAATTTTTCTAATGGATTCAATTCTAAAAATTCTCTCATATATAAATTTCATTCCTTCCAATAAGGTAACGTCAAGTATTTTGTGTAAATAAATTAATATCTTTCTTCAAATAGTTGAATTAGCTTATCTCTAGCAGCTAAAAATCCTTTTAATCTTCGTTCTGACCACTTAGAATTATAGTCTAAGATCTTAAGATATAATATTTTTTCTGCTGCTTTTTCATTTGGTAAACTGTTCATTGTTTTAAGTCTTTTTCTGATTTCTTTATTGGCTCTTTCAATCCAGTTAGTTGTATAAATTGATTTTTGAATACTATCTGGATATTTATAGAAAGCAAATAATTCATCTTTATCTTCAAACCAGCTTTGAGCTAAGTGAGGATAGATTTTATCCCACTTTAAGCTGAGATCATTTAAGGCCTGCTCTGCATACTCTCTGCTGGGAGCTTTGTAAATTTTCTTAAGATCAGTAACAATTTCATCTGTATGTTTTTTCTTAACTTTATGAAGTGTATTACGGACTTTGTGAACTACACAGCGTTGAACATCAGCTTTTGGATATACTTTAAGAAATGCGTCAGTTAAACCTGGTAGGCCATCCATAACACCTAAAAGCACCTGTTCTACGCCTCTGGATTTAAGGTTCATCAGTACTTCTTCCCAGAGTGTAGCTGACTCTGTTACGCCAATGTAGAAGTCTAGAATCTCTCTGTAGCCTTCTTCATTGATTCCAATGATTATATATGCTGATTCATTACCAACATGCTCTCGGCGAATCTTAATGCTTAGAGCATCAATGAAGAGCACACTGTAGCGTTTTTCTAAGGGCCTGTTTTTCCACTGTTCAATTTCTTTAACTGCTATATCTGTCAGATTACTGACACTGGTAGCACTGTATTTTTGACCATACATTTGCTCAATCAAATTGGCAATATCACGAGTGGATAGACCTCGGGCATACATCTGGATTACAGTCTGTTCCAGCCAGTCATCACGGCGTTTATATGGCTCAAATAGAGCAGTTTGAAAGTCATTGTTTCTATCTCTTGGGACTTCTAGATTTTCAATGACACCGTATTTAGTCTGGAAGTTACGAGAGTAATTTCCATTGCGGCTGTTGCCAGAGTTCTTGCCAGCAGAATCATATTTATCGTAATTAAGAAATTCAGTCAATTCACCTTTAAGAAGCTTTTCGATAAAATTTTTGATCAAATCATTGATCATATCGTCAAAATTTACTTGACCATTATTGGGGTTATCAGTTATACTTTTCATGAGGAGTCCTCCTAGTGGTTTGGTTTTTATTTCGCTAATAAATAATTCAACCACTTAAAGAAGGATTCCTCTTTTTTATTTTAAAAAAATCGTTAAATTTAATTTACACAACTTATTATACAATACTTCCAATAAAAATTCAATAATATAAAATTATATTTAACTAAGTTATGGTTTTTTAAATTAAAGAAGTCGACTGCCACCAAAGCGCCTGAAATAAAACAACTATTATTATAATTATTGTCAGCGGCAGACCAAATTTAATCACTGTTTTATTATCATACATACCATTATTTTCTCCTATTCCAACTAAAATATTTAAGTGATGAAATGGAAATACGTAATGAAGTGCTATCGATGAATATGTCATTAAAGCAGGTACTAATGGGTTGATGCCTTGACCTTCAGCAAAAATAATAAAAGCTGGTATTGCAATTCCCATAACAGCAATAACGCTCCCCAAAAACATATGCATTATCATCGATATTATAACTATCATTAGTGCAAAAACAAATATATTTGCTGGAAGTTCTGCAGGTAAGATTACAGAAGCAATCCAGGCATTCATACCTGTACTCCCTCCAATTCTTCCAATTGCTACAGCTGCTGTCAGAAAAAATAAAATTCCAAGAGGTACATTTGACCAGTCTTTAGCTTCTAAAACATTTCCCACTAAAGGCATTCCCATCAGCGCAGCAATTACAAGCGTTACCCAACCTAAATCGATACCATGCAGTGAATCAGTTGTCCATAAAATTATCGCTAAAGCAATCCAAAAAATCATTCTCTTTTCTTTAGTTGAAAAACTTCCTAAATCCTCTAATTTTTTAGAAATCTCTTCTTTATTGACAACAACCTTCTTCTCAGGTTGAAAAATTTTCAAAAATAAAATTAAAGTTAAAATTGAAGCAAAAAGTGCTGGTACACCCATCTGATAAAGCCACTCCAGCCAGCTCAAACTTTGACCTGACATTTCCACAGCTAAAATATTAATAGTACTATCTCCTGTCATGAAAATCATTGAAATAGGTACTGAAAATGCAAAAACAGCAAAACCAATTTTTTTGCCATCATTTTCAGAAATTGAAGCACTATCAATTACTACAGCCATGACAGACATTATTAAAAAAGATCTGGGCCAGGGGTGTGGAATCAATAAACTTAAAAGTATTGTTAAAAAGAAAATAGAAAAAATTATACTTTTATAAGAATCTACGTATTTAATAATAAAATTGTATGCAATTCTTTCTCCCAAACCAGAAGACTTTACAGCAGCTGCAATTAAATAAGCACCTATAATAATATAGATTAGCGAAGAAGACCAAAGTGAAAAAACTTCTTCTGGAGCAGCTATTTTAAAGATTAATAAAAGTGATAAAAAAAGAGCTGATACATAACCAGGATGTGCCACCTTAGCAGCCCAAAAAACAACTGTCATTAAGCTTAAAGCAAGGGTTTTTTGCCCAGCAGCTGGCAAATTTGGCAGATTTAAATTCCAAATTATCACAGCAATTAATATTCCTAAGCTAAAAATTATTTCTTTTTTATATTTTTTCAACTGCTCCACTCCTAGTAAAATAAAGTTAGATATATTAGAAAATTAAGTTTTTTCTGCTATAAAATATATTCTAGATATCAGCTGCAAATCCTTTTTTAAATATTAGATAAAAGCGATATTTAAAGTTGATTCAGAAAAATAAAAGGCTGGAGCTAACCAGCCTTTGTGAATGATTTCTTTTAAACCAGGTACAAAACGGAGGTTTTGTACCTGGTACCAAATTATTGGTACCAAATTATTCAGCTAATTCTTTTTTGCGTTCAATTAGCTTTTCTTTCTTTTCTCTGTATTCTTTGAGCTTCTGTTTTTCTCCTTCTACTAAATCTTGAGGTGCGTTATTAACAAAGCCTTTGTTACTTAATTTACCTTCGGCTCTTTTAATCTCAAAGTCCATTTCTTCAATTTCTTTTTCCATTCTTTCTATTTCTTTATCCAGGTCAATCATTCCCTCAAGCGGTAGAATAACTTCAACTTCTTTAACAATTGAAGTTGAAACTTTATCCGGACGCTCCAGCTCATCTCCACCAATTTTTAAGTCTTTGATTCGGGCCAAGTTTTCTATATATTCTCTACCTTCTTTTAGAATCGCCATTTTTTCTTCTGGTGCAGCCAGCAGTGCTTTAATTCTGCGGCCTGGATTAACCTTCATTTCATTTCTAATATTTCTAACTGCTTTGATTACACTCATAACCAGTTCCATTTTTTCTTCAGCAGCGGGATTTAAGTCACTTTCTTCTTTAGCAGGATACTGGGCTCTCATAATTGTGCCTTCAGTTCCCGGCAGTTTCTGCCAGATTTCTTCTGTAATAAAAGGCATTACAGGGTGCAATAATCTGAGCAGACTTTCTAGAGTATTTAAAGCATAATACTGTGCGGTTAGTTTAGCCTGAGGATCTTCATCCTGATATAATCTGGCTTTTAATAGTTCAATATACCAGTCACAGAACTCATTCCAGATAAAGTCGTAGAGGGAGCTTGACATTTCACCAAAGTTGTATCTCTCCAATGCATCATCAATTTCTCCAGCTACTGTGTTTAAGCGGCTCTGCATCCAGTTATCAGCCAGAGTCGGCTTCAGATCAGCTTCCTTAACAGCCTCCAGATCAAAATCCTCTAAGTTCATCAGTACAAATCGAGAAGCATTCCAAATCTTATTGGCAAAGTTACGGCTGGCTTCAAGTCTTTCTTCTCTAAAGCGCATATCATTACCTGGTGTATTACCTGTAATTAAAGTAAAACGCAGTGCATCTGCTCCAAATTGATCTATAATATCTAAGGGATCAATACCATTACCTAAGGATTTGCTCATCTTTCTTCCCTGAGCATCACGGATCAAACCATGGATGTAGATATCTGAGAAAGGTTTTTCGTCCTGAAATTTAAGCCCCATAAAAATCATCCGAGCCACCCAGAAGAAAATAATATCTCTACCGGTTACTAAAACATCAGTCGGATAAAAGCTTTCCAGATCAGCTGTCTTCTCCGGCCAACCCAAGGTTGAAAACGGCCAGAGGGCTGAAGAAAACCAGGTATCTAATACATCTTCATCCTGATGCAGATCGCTGCTGCCGCAGTTAGGACAGCTTTCAGGTTCTTCCTTACTTACAATTACCTCATCACAATCATCACAGTAATAGACTGGAATCCGGTGACCCCACCAAAGCTGACGGGAAATACACCAGTCTCGAATATTATTCATCCAGTTCATGTATACTTTAGAAAAACGGTCTGGCACAAAGTTAATATCTCTTTCTTCTACAGCTTTAATTGCCGGTTCTGCCAGCGGCTTCATCTTAACAAACCACTGCTTGGAAATTAAAGGTTCAATTACTGTATCACAGCGGTAGCACTCTCCAACATTATGCATATGGTCTTCAATTTTAACCAGCAGACCTTCTTTTTCCAGATCTTCAATTACTTTTTTGCGGGCTTCATAGCGGTCGAGACCGGCATAAGCTTCTCCAGCAGCTTCTGTCATTTTAGCGTCTTCATCAATAACTTCTACAATTTCTAAATCATTACGGCGGCCAATTTCGAAATCATTTGGATCATGGGCAGGTGTTACCTTAACCATACCGGTTCCAAATTCACTATCTACATATTCATCAGCGATAATTTCAATTTCTCGATTTACTAAAGGAACAATTACCTTTTCTCCAATCAGATCTTTGTAGCGCTCATCTGAAGGATGAACTGCGATCGCAGTATCTCCGAGCATAGTTTCTGGTCTAGTAGTAGCAATGGTAATATATCCTTCCCGATCTTTATAAGGATATTTGTAGTGATAAAACTTACCTTCTGTTTCTTGATGTTCAACTTCAATATCACTCAATGTTGTATGACAGCTTGGACACCAGTTAACAATATAATCTCCCTGATAAATTAAGCCTTCTTCATATAGTTTGATAAATACTTCTTCAACTGCATCTGAGCAGCCTTCATCAAGGGTAAATCTTTCCCTTGACCAGTCACAGGAAGAACCCATTTTTTTTAACTGATTGGTAATTCTGGTCCCATACTCTTCCTTCCATTCCCAGGCTTTTTCTAAAAACTCATTCCTGGTCATATCTTCTTTTTCGACGCCTTCTTCCCGCATTTTATCGACAACCTTAACTTCAGTTGCAATACTTGCATGGTCAGTTCCAGGCAGCCAGAGTGACCGATAACCCTGCATTCTCTTCCAGCGGGTCAAAATATCCTGTAATGTATTATCTAAAGCATGTCCCATATGTAATTGCCCAGTAATATTTGGGGGTGGCATGACAATACTAAAAGTCCCCTTCGAATCTTCTATTTCTTTTCTTGGTGCAAAATAATTGTTTTCCAGCCAGTATTCATACCATTTATCTTCAGTTTTAGCCGGATCATAAGTTTTTTCTAAATTTTCCACGTTTATTCCCCTCCCTTAAGTTATTAAATAAATTTTAGCCTAACTTACAGCTTTATCTGCTCCAAATAAAAAAACTCCTCCATCCGGTTAAGGACGAAAGAGCATTAAATTCGCGGTACCACCTTAGTTCTTCCTGCTTAAATAATAATGCAGAAAACTCTCATTTGTTAACGACTGCTGTGCCGTTACTGATTATTACAGATTATCAAAAAATTAATGCACTTATAATCTGCCTGGTCAGTAAAACTCAGAGACGACTTCCTTCCTCTTCTGCTGCCGGAATCTTACAGCCGCTGGATTCCGTTCTCTTTCAGCTTCAAAAAATTACTACTTCTCTTCTTAGTTTTTAATTATTCAACTATCGTTACTATAATATCTTATAACCCAGTCTGCTGTCAAGCGTTAAAAATCTCATTTTAATAATCCCTGAGTTGAATTATCTATCACTTCAACTTCCTGACCAAATTCTTTAAATTGAGGTAGAATTTTTTCTTTTGGTCCGACAATTACAGTAAAAATTATCTCTGGGTAAAGTTCTTCAGCATAAATTTTCTGAACTTCTTCTACATCGAGACCATTATACTGTTTAATAATATCATTCAGATAGTCATCTGACTTATTATTAAATTCTTTTTGATAAATTATTTGATCTAATACATCAATTTGATGCTGATAGGCTTTTGGGAAAATTGCATTGTAGAGATTAATATTTTCAAATAATTCTTCTTTTTTAAATGGTTCAGTTCCATTCTTAATTTTAAGTATTTCTTCTTTAACAGCTTTCATACCTGCCAGTGCTTTTTCAGGTTCTAGACTTAAATTAATAAAATAGGATCCACCGTAATCGTTATAGTTAATCTGGGAATTTATTCCATAAACATAGCCTTTGTCATTACGCAAATTCTCCATTAAACGGCTGTTAAATGAACCTCCACCAAAAATTCTATTACCCATCATAAAAGGAATTCGTTTTGGATATTTACTGCTGTAAAAATTATAGCCCATTCTCATATTAGCCTGAGTTGCATCTGGCTTATTAACGATTATTATTTTTTGATGTAGTTCAGGATTTACATCTACATATTTTTTTGTAGGTTCTGTTTTAATGTTTTTCCAGCTGGAAAAATTGTTGCTCAGCTCTTTTTTTAATTTATTTAACTCAAAGTCTCCGCTGATGGCAACTACAATATCCTCTGGCCTAATAGTTTTTTGATAAAAATTTAATACTTCTTCTGAGTCAACCTGATTTAAAAAATCAAGGATTAAATTGTAATTATTGTTGTAGCCATAAGGATGTTCTCCATATAAATTTTTGAAAAAATGCATATTTAAAAGAGCAGAATCATTATAGAAACGCTGTCTATAAAGCTGCTGAGACTCTTTAACAGTTCTAGTAAAATGATCTCCCTCAAATTTAGGCCTAATTAAAGTTTCAGCCAGTAAAGAAATAAGTTCACTGCTGTCAGTTTTTAGAGAATTCCCGCTAATAGAAATTAGATCAAATCCGGCTTCTAGGTTCAATGATAAAGCATTGATCTCTTTAAAAAGTGATAGTTCTCTCTCACTATAATTTTCTGATGCTAAAAGCATCAGCTCTGTCATTAAAGATGTTATTCCCGCATTATCTTTATTTTCATTTATTTTTCCAGCATCAATATAACCTCTGATTTCAAAAATTGGCAGATTCTTATCTTGAGCTAAATAAAATTTCATTCCATTTTTTAATTCAAAAAGTTCATAATCAGGCACTTCAATTTCAGGTTTTTTATTTACTACATCTGCTAAATCACGAAAATATTCTAGACTAAATTTTTGATTTTGAGCTGCTGCACTGAAAGTCAGTAAGAATATAATAATCAATAATAATAATATAGTTTTATTTGTTTTTTTCACTGTTGAACACCACCCTTAATTTCAGGTAAAATATAGCCTTTTGTTCGCTGGTTTTCGGAAAAATATTTTTGCGCAATCTGCACAACCTCTTCTTTAGTTAAATTGTTAATATATTCAATTTTAGCCGCAAAAAGTTCAGGATTATTAAATCTTAATTTATTTAAAGCATAAGTTGAAGCTGCAGAATTAATATTTTTTTGTGAAAAAACTAAAGATTTTTGATATTGTTTTTTTACAATTTCAAATTCCTGCTTAGTTATACCCTGGTTGAAAATTTTATCAACTTCTCTGTCAAAAGCCTGTTGTGCTTTTTCAACCAAATTGGGATTAGCCGGGATAAAATAAATTAAAGCAAAAGATTCCTGCCTTAATGGATAAATAAAAGCTCCACTATCTAAAATTATACCTGCTTCTTTTTGTAATTTTTCCTTTAAGCGGGAACTTTGATTATTTGCTAAAACATCAAGAAAAATTTCCAATGCAGCTAGCTCTAATTTGTCAGCTGGAGGTATTTGATAAAGCTGAAGAGCATAAGGAATATTAGTGTTTAACTCTACCTGATATTCTTTTTCAATCTTCTGTTCTGATAACTCAAAATCTTTTCGCTCTAAAACTGCAGTTTCATAATTAGAATAATATTTCTGAGCCAATTTTTTTACTGCCTCAACTTCTACATCACCACTAACAACAACTAAAGCATTATTAGGTGAATAATAGCTTTGATAATATTTTTTCAAATCTGCAGTAGAAATATTATTTATATCCTCCATCCAGCCAATTACATTGTGTTCCAAATAACTACCTTGAAAAGCATAAGCTTTAATTTTTTCAAATCCCTTAGAAAAAATATTGTTTTCCACCCTCATTCGTCTTTCCTGTTTAATTACCTCCCGTTCCCTGTTTACTTGCTGTTCTATAAATTTTAAATTCTGCATTCTATCTGCTTCTAGAGCCATTACCAGTTCTAGCGTTGAAGATGGGACCTCATGATAATAATAAGTGTAATCAAAACTGGTTGCAGCATTAAGCTGACCACCAACTGAAGAAATCAAATCATCAATCTCACCTTCCGGCAGATTTTGGGTTCCCAAAAACATTAGATGCTCCAAAAAATGTGATATTCCTGTCCGTCCTTCCTCTTCATCAATTGCGCCCACATTATAATAAATTGAATATTTGATTAGAGGAATAGAATGATCTGGAAAAACCATAAACTCCATTCCGTTATTAAGCTTAAAACTCTGATATTCTGGTTCTGTTAACTCCATTTCGGCTGCAGTTGAAATCGGTAAAAGTAAAATTAATAAAAAAACAAAAAATAAAATTAATATAGTTTTGTTATTTAAAATAAAATTAGCTTTCCTATTTTTCAATTCTATCTACCTCCTCGAGATATTTTAAAAGCTGTTCTAAATCTTGTGGATAATTTAAATTAAAAAACAATCTTTTTAAATCAAATTTTTTTTCTAAACTTGATTCACTTAAGATTTTCTTTTCAGCATTATTGTAAAAAGATTTAATTCTAAGGTTATTATTTAAAATTTCATTTTGAATCCTTTTCAGCAGAGAATAATGGTAAAGCGCTGCCAGTGGTTCTAAAAACCCATTATATTTAGGTACAATAATCTCAGCTTTATCTTGTTTTGTCAAATTACCTTTTAAGTAATTAAAGTAATTTGAGTTTAAAAAAGGCATATCACAGCCGCAGATAAAATTATAATTGGTCTCGGAAAAATATAAGCCGGTATAAATACCGGCTAAGGGTCCTTTGTTTTTATAAATATCTTCATGGATTTCTACATCATCTATAAAAGAATATTTATCTTTAGAGCCAATTATAATAACTTTATTAAAATTTTTTTTTAAATTGGAGTAAATATATTCTATTAAAGTTGTTCCAGCAAAAGGAAGCAAAGCCTTATCAACATTTCCGAATCGTCTGCTCTTCCCACCTGCCAGAAGTACTGCATTTATTTTCAACATCTAATCTTCCTTTGCAAAATTATTTCGTATCTTCAAGTACATGTTCAAGTCCCTGACCAAAAAGGCACATCACATGGTCATCATCGAGAGAATAATAAACCGAACGTCCCTCTTTACGATACTTAACCAGCTTATTATTTCTTAAAACTCGGAGCTGATGAGAAATTGCAGAAGAGCTCATATCCAGCAGTTCTGAAAGATCACAAACACAAAGTTCCCTTTCCTTAAGAGCATAAAGGATTTTGATTCTGGTTGGATCCCCCATTGTCTTAAATAACTCGGCCAGGTCGTAAACAACATCATCATCTAAAGTTTTTTCTTTCATAACTTTAACTACCTGATTGTTAGGATTAAAAACTTCACATATATCACATATTGCTTTTTCTTTTAGTTCTGCTGCCATAATTTTCACTCCAATTAAATATCTTTTGTTTTTAAAATTCTCATTACATTAAACACTGCCATTAAAGCAACTCCTACGTCTGCAAAAACGGCTGCCCACATTGAAGCCAGACCGAATATACTTAAAATCATCACTGCCGCTTTAATAGAAAGTGCCATTACAATATTTTGCCAGACTAATTGCTTAGTTTTAGCAGCAATGTTTAAAGCTGTAACTATTTTGGAAGGCTCATCTGTCATTAAAACAACATCTGCTGCTTCAATTGCTGCATCAGAACCGAGACCTCCCATTGCTATTCCTAAATCAGAACGAGCCAGCACAGGTGCATCATTAATCCCATCACCAACAAATGCTAATTTTTTTGACTTTTTTAACAGTTCTTCAATTTTAGCGACTTTTTGATCAGGTAGCAGTTCTGCATAAAAATTATCCAGACCAAGTTTAGAAGCAACTTCAGCTGCAGTTGCTTTATTATCACCGGTTAACATTGTTAAATTACTAATTCCTAAAGTTCTAAGTTCTGCAAATGCAGATTTTGCATCAGTTTTGATCTGATCAGAAATGACAATTGAAGCTAAAAATTCGCCATTCTTGGCTAAATAAACTGCAGTTCCTGTACTTTTAACTTTTTTAAAGTTAATATTATTTTTCTGCATAAGTCTTTCATTTCCTGCTAAAATCCGATTATTATCTAGTACTGCTTCAATACCTGCACCTGAAACTTCCTGGTAATCACTGTCAGCAGAATGTTTCTGATAATCGTCAGCAGCTGCAGCAATCGATTGAGCAATTGGATGATTTGAAAATTGCTCTACTTCGGCAGCTAATTTCAAGATTTCCTGACGACTGTGGCCGCTTTCAATATTAACCTCAGTTACTTTAAAATCTCCTTCGGTAATAGTACCTGTTTTATCAAAGACTATGGTATCCAGCTCATTTAAAGCCTCAAGATAGTTTCCTCCTTTAACTAAAATTCCGTTTTTAGATGCCAGACCAATCCCACCAAAAAATCCAAGTGGAATTGAAACTACAAGGGCACAAGGGCAGGAAACAACTAAGAATATCAATGAGCGGTAAAACCACTGGTTAAAAGATGCTCCGGTCAACAATGGGGGCAGTACAGCTACTAAAAGAGCAGTAAAAACAACAAAAGGAGTATAATAACGGGCGAATTTACTGATAAACTGTTCTGTTGGTGCTTTTTTAGAGCTGGCATTTTCGACAAGTTCCAATATTTTTTTTACAGTTGAATCCTTATACTCTTTGGTTACTCTAACGGTAATTAACTTATTTAAATTTATCATTCCACTTAAAACCTGGTCACCTTCTCTTACATCTTTGGGTATTGATTCTCCGGTTAAGGCAGAGGTTTCCAGAGCAGTTTCTCCACTGACTACTTCACCATCTATTGGAATTTTTTCTCCAGCCTTAACTGCAATTAAATCTCCAATATTTAAATTCTCAGGTTTTACTTCTAAGATTTCTTCATCTTTTATTAAATTAGCAAACTCAGCTTTTATATCCATCAAATCTTTAATTGAACGGCGAGAATTGTTAACAGCTCTTTCCTGAAATAATTCACCAACCATATAAAAAAGCATCACAGCTACCGCTTCTGGGTATTCCTGAATTCCAAAAGCACCAATAGTAGCAATAACCATTAAAAAATTTTCATCAAAGATCTGTCCCTGCCCAATATTAAAAACAGCGGCCTTAAGAATAGGATAGCCAATTAAAAGATATGCTGTTATGTAGGCAGGCAGGGCCAAACTACTAAAAAATGTACTGCTTAAAATATTTAAATGAGAAAAACTTAGGGCAAAGATAAAAAATAAGATTCCAATAAATATATTCTTTTTTTCCCAAAGATAAGATTTGAGTGAAGATTCTTCAGCTTGAGCTTCAGTTTTAGGCTCTGATTTATCTCTAACTTTAACTCCAGGTTCTATTCTATCTGAAATTTTTTGTAGTTCTTCCTGAATTTTTTCTAATCTTGCATCTGCAGCCGCTACTTTTAAAGTAGAAGTTGCAAAATTTAGTTCAACTTTATCCATTCCATCAAGTTTTTTAACCTGATCTTCAATTTTCATGGCACAATTTGAACAATTTAAACCTTCAAGCTCAAATTCTTTTTCATTATTTTTTTCTTCAACTGTATTCTGCATTTTCCACCTCTGATTTTTTATTTATTATATATGAACAATTATTCAAATGTTTCATGCTTTAATTATAGAATATTTGTTGAGAGGTGTCAAGATATAAGAAATAAAAAACTTCATAACTCCACATCAGACTTGCACTGATTAGCAAATATTCATGCCAGGCAAACTAACAATAAAACTGCAGATATTTATCTGCAGTTTTATTACTCTTATTTTTTTAATCAAATTTTCAATTCTCAATCTTTATTTTCTCTAATAAAATCATACACTTCTTCTATTTTTGGAAGTGCTTCTTTCGCACCTTTTCTTGTTACAGAAATTGCAGCAACAGCATTTGCAAACTCCATAATATTTTCAAAATCTAATTTATTTAAATAAGCTGTTAAAAATCCACCAGCAAATGCATCTCCAGCACCAGTTGTATCAATAACATTCACCTTAAAACCGGGGCTATTTATTTCTTTCCCACTGGAGGTCTTTAAAAAACTACCTTCTTTGCCCTTTTTATAAACAACCATTTTACATCCCAGTTCTAAAAATATATCCAAACCTTTTTCACTATTTTTAATTAGATCATGATATTCTACTCTATTTAAAAATAATATATCAGTCTCTTTCAAAATATATTCTATTTCTTTTAAACCTTTTGAAGAAATTAATGTCCCAGGATCAAACGAAACAATCAAGTTATTTTCTTTAGCATAAGAAAGCAAAGTAGGAACAACAGATAACAAAGGATTACTCATGTGTAAGATTTCAGCTTTACTTATATAGTTTTTATCAAAATCTTCTTTTTTTGTTTGAAGATTTGCTCCTAAATAACTTAGTAATCTTCTTTCTCCATCATTATCTATAATAGCAAAAACTGTACCAGATAAATAACCTTCTTTTTTATTAACTTTTGATACATCTACCCCTTCTTGTTGAAGACGTTCAAGCAATTCCTTACCATTCGAATCATCACCAATACTTCCTACATATCCTGTTTTTTTCCCTAATCTAGACAAAGATACAGCGACATTTGTGGCTGCACCGCCACAAAATTTTTCTAAATTATGTATTGGCAATTCTTCATCTATTTCAGGAAGCCTATCCATTCTCCCTATATAATCTACATTGATATCACCAAAACATATTACATCAAATTTAGAATTCATTAAATATAAACCCTCTTCCATATAAGATCTATCTTAATTTATTTACTATATCCATTAATCTTTTTACTCTTTCTACATCCACAGGATTCCACCAAACTCCATCCTCTTTTAAGTAAGAGCCAACAACTGCTCCACTAGCAATTTCCAGAATCTTTTTTGCATTGTCATCATTAATACCACTACCAACTATAACAGGAAGCTGAGTATTATTGCTTATTCCAACTAACTCATCTAATGAAGTTTCATCTCCAGTACGACTCCCGGTAGCTATTAAAATATCTGCATCAAAAAATATATTATGATTCTACCACAAAAAGCTTAAAAAATATAGCAATAAACCCATAATGTGTAAATTGTTTTTATTAAAATCATTGTTGTTTTATAATATTAAATCGCCCGTAAGCCTTGCTATGACAGCGTTTAT
>Ga0208552_1028_pt1 | contig 32223 bp, 30 predicted proteins | sample Halion_FD_187366 | JGI IMG/M metagenome (GOLD analysis project Ga0208552, IMG submission 187366) | Lab enriched deep subsurface shale carbon reservoir microbial communities from Ohio, USA - Halanaerobium induction (SPAdes) (version 2) ...
TTATTTATTAATATTTTTTGTTTTTTATTAGGATATAGCCTGAACTTATAGCCTTTTTCTCTTATAATTTTTTTACCTGTCATGCTTTCACCTCCTCACTAATATTATACCATAAACAAAGAGGTTAGACAAACATTTGTTCTTGTTTTTAGAATATTTAATATCTAAATATAATACTTAAAATTCAATACCGTCTTCTCTTTCCTCGGGGCAAGCCCTCGAGGTTTGCGAGCAGACTTTCATTCTATCACATCTCATTAGTCCAATTGGACTTTCTTCAAACAAATTTTTATATTTTATTTTGCTAAATTCCAGTTTTTTATTAGTTTTATAATAACTGAATAAAAGTACTAAAATAATAAAAAAAGATATTAAGAATAAAGAAATAATAATTTTATTCTCTGCTAAAAATTTTATTTTTTCTGTCCAGTAATAACTTGAAATCCCCAGATTATTTTTTCTTTCTGGAGTTGGAGAAATAAAATATACCCATTTGGAAGGTTTATTTAATTTTCTTCCAAATGAAACATCTGTCATTATTTGAGGAAATTTAACTTGATTTACAATACTAACTCCATCAGGTTCTGTTAAAATAATCATTTCACCACTGCTGCTTAATTTGAAATTAGTATGCAGTTTCCCTTCACCAGGTTCCTCATCTGCCCAAATTAATAAATATCCTCCTGGAGGAATTATAAAATCTTTGTTTGGATCAAACTGCCAACTAGTTAATTTATCTGTCTTATCGCTAAGATAGTATCCTGATAAATTAAGCTCTTCTTCCCCAACATTTTTTAGTTCCAGCCAATCATTAAAATCTGAATCTTCATCTTTAATAGTCTCCTGGTTTGATGACATTATTTCGTTAATAATAATATCTTGAGCTCCAGCTCTAAAGTTAATTAAAAAAACCACTATTAAAATTATAAATACAATATTTTTATTTTTTAAATCCAATTATAAACCTCCCTCAATAAATTAAAATTATGGACAAAATATTAGAGATTCTATTTATATCTAATTTATTATTTTCATATTATTATATCATGTCTAGACAAAAATGTTTAATTAATTATATCTCTTATCCAAACATTAAAATTCACAATTTCAAGTTAAAAAGCTTAGCTTTATGATTCTTAAACAATATTTTTTAATTAAACTAAATTAAGCATATTATGTAATTTACTTAAACAAAAAAAAGATCTCGCTTTAAAATATAAATAATAAAGCAAGATCTAATATTAGAATATTCACTTTAACTTAAATTAGTTTCTAATTCTTTTTTTCTGGTTATTAATTCCTTTTCTTTTTTGACAATTCTTTCTTCATAGACATCTATCTTATAATTTAAACGGTCAAGTGACTGCTGCATTTTGTTTATTTTTTCAGCAAGTTTATCTCTTTCCTCAGTCAAAAGTTCTTTTCTTTCTTTAATAGTAGAATCTCCCTCTTGATATAACTTTAAATACTCAATTAAAGTATTAATTGACAGTCCGGCATCACGCATATATTTAATAAACTCTATCCAATTACAGTCTTCTTCTTTATAGTCCCGATTACCACTGCTGTTGCGCTTGATTTCGGGGATTAAACCAACTCGTTCATAATAGCGAAGTGTGTCTTTGGTTAGGTCAAATCTCTTACTAACCTCGGAAATTTGCATTATCTAACTCCTCTCTGGACTAATCATCTTAAAATAACTTGTACAGCTGTCTTCTAACAATATTTTCGCCTAACATCATAGTATATCTAAGAATTTAGGATTCTATTATGTTATTCTAAAGCTTCTCTAACATTTTTCAATTCTTTTCTAATAGGAATATCCTGGGGACAATGACTCTCACAAATTCCACATTCTATACAGTTTACAGCCTTAGCTTCATCTGCTAAAAACATCTCATATTGTGTTTTTGCTCCCTCTAGATTATTAAATAAATAAGCCTTATTATAAATGTCAAAATTATATGGTATATCTACTCCTTGAGGGCAGGGCATACAGTACCTGCAGCCTGTACAATTAATTTTCATTTTATCATTAAATACTTTTTTTGCATAATTAACTAATTCAATTTCTTGTTCAGTCAAGGAATTAACCTCTCCCTTTTGGGCAGTATTAATATTGTCTTTCACATGCTCCATGGCGGTCATCCCACTCAAAACTACTGAAACTTCTGGATGGTTCATTACCCATCTGAGTGCCCATTGTGCTGGTGTTCTTTTTACTGGTGCTTCCTCCCATTTCTTCATAATTTCCTCGGGCATTTCCCCGGCTAAGCTGCCACCTCTAATTGGCTCCATAACAACAATCCCCAGTCCTTTATCAGCAGCATATTGTAAACCTTCTTTACCCGCTTGATAATTCTCATCTAAATAATTATATTGAATTTGACAAAATGACCAGTCATAAGAATCTACAATTTCTTTGAAGGAATTAACATCACTATGAAAAGAAAATCCAGCATATTTTATCCTGCCATCTTCTATAGCCTGATCTAAAAATTCCTCTATACCTAATTTTTTTAAATTTTCCCAGGTACTTTTATCTAGTGAATGGAGTAAATAAAAATCTATTTTATCTGTTTCCAGGCGTTCAAGTTGTTCTTCTAATAATCTATCCATATCTTCTCTAGTTTGGACTAACCAGATTGGAAGCTTTGTTGCTAAATTTACTTTTTCTCGATAACCATCCTTTAAGGCTCTTGCTACAAATGGCTCGCTTTCTCCTGGTTTATCAAATCCTGTACCATGATAAGGATATGCTGTGTCAACATAATTTACTCCATTATCAATGGCATATCTCAGCATTTTTGTTGCTTTTTCCTCATCAATATTAGTTGGTTCACCATCAATAACAGGCAATCTCATACAGCCAAATCCTAAAACAGAAACCCTTTCATTTGTTTTTCCCATTTTTCTGTATAACATCTTTATCAGCTCCTATATATTTTTTAGCTCTTTTAAATAATCTAAAGCAGCTTCGCTCATGACTTCACCATACACTTTTTCTACTCCAGCAAGAGTTGTAATAACTGCAGCTGCTTTTCCAGTTTCAATAAATTTCTTTGCTTTTTCTAACACCTGCATTTTAATTCAACTCCAATTTATAGTTTGAATATTTTTTTACAGAATATACTATTATAGGAATTAAAATTAACTGTATTTATTATAATGAACTCAAACTTCGCACATAAATAAACATTTTGCAGGTGCGAAGTTTGAGATAATAATTAAAAGAAGTCAAGATAATAATTTATTAAATATCCAGCTCAGCTGTCCCCAACCGCTCTACCATTTCTGGATCACGGTGGGAAAAGAAGAGAGTCTCACCTGTATCAAGTTCAGATATTTTTTCAATATCTTCTACAGATAGTTCAAAGTCAAAAACATTGAAGTTTTCTTCCATTCTTGCTTGATGCACAGTTTTAGGAATTACTACTACATCTCGCTGAATTAACCAGCGAAGTATAACTTGAGCAGCAGTTTTGTCATATTTTTTGCCGATTGCAGTTAATATCTCATTATTAAAAATATCATTTTTACCTTCGGCAAAAGGACCCCATGATTCATGTTGAACTCCCTCTTCCTTAAGAAACTTGTGTGCTTCTTTTCTTTGATAGAAAGGATGTGTTTCAATCTGATTAACAGCTGGAACTACTTTATTATGAATTATCAGATCCTTGACTCTATCAGGATAAAAATTACTGACTCCAATCGCTTTAATTTTACCTTCTTCATAAAGTTCTTCCATGGCTCTCCAGGAGCCATAAACATCACCAAAAGGCTGGTGGATTAGATAAAGATCAATATAATCAGTATCCAGCCTCTGTAGAGATTTTTCGAAAGCTTCTGTAGTTTTTTCATAACCTGCGTCCTGAACCCAAAGTTTGGTTGTCAGAAAAATGTCTTCCCTATCAACATTGCTGCGGTTGATTGCTTTCCCTACTGCTTCTTCATTCTGATAGACAGCAGCTGTATCAATCAGGCGATAACCTGTCTCCAGAGCGTTATATACACATTCTTCACATAGTTCCAGATCATCAATTTGATAAACACCATAACCTAAGATTGGCATTTCTAAACCGTTGTTTAGTTTTACTGTTTCCATGCTTTTAACCTCCATTTTTAATTTTTTATATCCTCTTATTTAATAGTTTATCACCTTGAGTTAACTCCAGGTCAAGCTTTTTTTGAAAATAATTTTTACCTGGTTGAAACATCCATTGTTTTGATAAAGTCAGTTTGAATATAATATTTTTAGATGATAAATAAAATTTTAAAGATATTGTTAGATAATTCAATACAAAGATTAGAGTGACCAACTGAATCTGATACGGCTTTATCTACTTTACTCTTCAATAGCTTTTTCTTTCCATCCACCTTTTTTAAACCAGATAACAGCAATAATTGAAGTAATAAAGTTGGAGAAAAACATCCCCCACCAGATACCATTTGTTCCCCAGCCTAAATTTATGCTAAGATAATGAGCCAATGGCAGACGGATTCCCCAGAGAGCAATTATTGCCAGGAGCATTGCAATAACAGTATTACCTGCCCCTCTGAAAGAACCGCCAAGAATAAATCTAATTCCAAGAAAACCAAATGAAAAACCGACAATCCGTAAAAATGATGTGCCTATTTTAATCACTTCAGGATTTGAATTAAATATAGAAATCACTGCTTTTGGAAAAAGATTAAATAAAAAGGCCAGCAGTGTTAATAAGAACAATATAATTCCTGTACTAACCCAGGCACTTTTTTCAGCCCTATCAGATTGTTCTGCTCCTAAATTTTGACCAACCATTGTCGTTGTTGCAGTCGCAAAACCTCTAGTAGGAAGCATAACTACCGACAAAATACGAGAACCTATCCCATATGCTGCAACTGCTATTGTCCCAAATTGAGAAACTATACTCATTAAAAGTGTCATTCCTAGAGCCACAATGGACTGTTCTCCCGCAGAAGGCAAACCCAAAATTAAGATCTTTTTAATTTCCTTAAAATCTGGCTTAAGTGAGTCCAAGGAAAGAACTAAACCCTTTTTACCTGTAAATAAAATATAGATACCAATAACTCCAGCAACTGCTCTGGAAAAAACTGTAGCAATAGCTGCTCCTCTAACTCCTAAATTTGGAATAAATCCGACTCCAAAAATTAGTAATGGATCCAAAATTATATTCAATATTGCAGAAAAAACAACCATTTTCATTGGTGTTTTGGTATCACCATAACCTCTAAGCAGAGCAGAAAATATAAAAAATGAAAACATAAATGGCAGTCCTGCAAAAATAATTGTTAGGTATGAAGATGCATCAGGTAATATCCCGGCGGGAGCTCCCATCAAATGCAAAATATTCTTGTTGAATAAAACTCCAATTGTAGCCAAAACAAGCGAAAGAGCCATTACAAAAACAAAAATCTGGCCTGTAATTTTATTAGCCATTTTCTGGTTATCAGACCCCATATACTGAGCAACCAGCGTAGTACCAGCGACAGTAATACCTCCACCTATGGATATCATAAGAAAAACAAGAGGAAAACCAACAGAAAGTGCTGCAACTGAGTCAGCTCCTAGTTTTCCCAACCAGAACGTATCAGCAAGATTATATACAACCTGCATAGTATTACCAATCATAACCGGCCAGGCTAGTTTAAAAAGAGTCCTGACTATTGGACCATTTATTATATGCTCTCTATTACCCAATTGTGGACTATTTATTATTTCTTCTTCTTCAAAATCCAAAACTTCGTTATCATCTACACTCATCCATATCATCTCCTTTTTCCAACAAACCTTTCAAATTATTACAAATAGAACTAATAGATTTAATTACTTCATCCTGTTCCTGCAAATCCAAATCAATTAAAGCCTTCTCCAGAAAGCTTTGACGTACATAAATCATTTTACAAAGAAGTTTATCGCCAGTCTTTGTTAATTCCAGCAATACTACTCTTCTGTCTTCAGGACTTCTATAGCGTTTTACAAATTTTTCATCAACAAGTTTATCCACTATAACAGTAAGAGTACTATTTGCCATATACATTTTTTTATGCAAAAAACTCATGTTAACCGGCTGGTTTTTCTTTATGTTCCAGAGAACTTTAAAACGCGGCATTGTTAATCCATTTTTCTTTAAATTTCTTTTAGTAAACTGCACTAAATATTTATTAATATCCCGGATAAGATTATCAATATCCCTGGTTTCTTTGTTTAAATTCATTATTTCTTGATTTAAATTCATCAAAAACCCCTCCTCATAATTAATATTATTAATATTTCGTGTCTATAAATATTTTATAATAAAAATATATTAATTGTCAAATTTATTTAAGTCTGATATAATTAATTAAACAGTTTTTATCTGACATGATATAATAAGACTATAAAAAACTAAACTGGAGGAAAAATTATGGATATTTTAAATATTATAATTGGTAAAAGTTGGGGTCAGAGAATTGTTGTGTTAGGTGCAGCTATTTTATATTCATATTTATTTATTACCAAACCTAATGTGGCAAAAAAAGGGGTTATTAATTCCTTTCAAACTTTTACTACCTTATTTACTTTAATTATAGCTGCTTTATTGATTTCACAAGCTATTGGATTACTGATTCCTGAAGAAAGGGTTATTGATCTCTTAGGAGAAGGTTCAGGTTTAAAAGGTATTGCCACAGGTGGACTTTTAGCTGGACTGTTACAGGGAGGGCCTTATGCTGCTTACCCTATCATTAAATCTCTTTATGATAAAGGAGCTCATATAAGTGTAGTAATAGCAATGTTATTGGGATATGGTGCTATTGGAATTGGTAGAGTTGCTTATGGTTTGATGTTTTTTGGACCTAAAATTGTAGGCCTTAGATTACTTCTAGCGCTTCCAGTGCCTATTTTAGCAGGGTTAATAGTTTTATTATTTGTTTAAAAATTACAAAACAAAAGCTTGACACAAATTTATTGAAACAAGTAGTTGATTAAATAAGCTTTCTGTGATATTTTTTTCTATAAGGTGTTGCATCATTTATAGATTAGGATTAGTGAATAAAGTTGTTTTATCTCTATTTGTATCACAGCATTGCTACGAAAAGGAGGTTAAAATGAAAAAATTCAGAATGACAATCATGTGCAGAGATCTTGAAGCATCAAAGAAGTTTTATCAGGATTTTGTTGGATTGAAACCATTCAGAGAACTCACGGTAGGCGAAGAAACTCTGGGAGGGGCATCACTCTGCTTCTTGGAAGATGAAAGTGGGGAGATTGAAGTGGAACTTGTATGTGCATCCAAAGGTGACAAGTGCACAACAAAAGGTTTGGTAGCCTGCTTCTTCACAGATGAAGAAGGCATCGTTGCAAAACGGCAGCAGGCACTCGACATGGGATACAATGCTACAGAGATCAGAAAACCCGATGAGAACAGCACATATTTCTATGTCTATGACCCAGACATGCTATCAATTGAATTTAGAGTCAGATAACAGAAGGTCCAGCGAACATAGAAATAACAGAGGCAGAAATTGATTTCTGCCTCTGTTTAATTACAGCAAATTTTTTATAATCTTTTTTTGGTGCCAGACAGCAAATTTGGGCTCTCATGTTATTTTCGTATTTTTTAACGTCTCAGCTTCAAAACTATTTAATTTTCGCTGCCAGCTTTTAAAAAATTAGCTGGGGATTTTAAAGGAGGTATAAAGTAGTGCATTTACCGATTTATTTATTACCTGTGGCAGGACTTGTCATAGGGGTTCTAATTTCTTTAATAGGTGGGGGTGGAGGAATATTTTATGTTGGAATGCTGACAGGATTGTTTGCTATTTCAATGGATCAGGCTGTGTCTGTATCTCTTGCAACAATTATCCCGACAACCTTGGCTGCTTCAATAAGTCACTACAGGGCAAAAAATGTAAAGCCAAAAGCAGGATTTCTACTTGCAGCAGGCGGGATTGTTGGAGTAGTTGCCGGTTCCTATCTTGTCACAATTATTCCGGTCAAAGTTCTTAAAATAATATTTGGGATTTTTCTTCTAATCATGGGAATCGGGATGATTATTTCAAGAAAGAAAAAGCAAGATAAAGAAGAAATATCAGAAAACAGACAATTTGAAGAAGTTAATGCTAATAAAGGTAAGCCTATTTCAAAGCTTTTTATAGTAAAAGGCCTGATATTTGGGGTACTTGGCGGGCTAATGTCAGGTATGCTCGGTACAAGCGGCACACCTCCAATCCTTGCCGGACTGAACAGCATAGGTCTTTCCTCTCTGGAGGTAGTGGGCACATCAGTCATGGTACTCTTTTTTATAGCTATTACAGGAGTGATAACCCATAGTGCATTTGGAACTCTGAATTGGCTGTTGGTAATTTTGCTTGCATCTGGCACTATAACCGGTGCAATTTTTGGACCTTTATTGGGTAAGCGAATAAACAAAAAAACTTTGGAAAAATTCTATGGTCCGTTTTTTATTGGACTTATTTTATTAATGGCAATTTCGATGTTCTTCTAATATTTTGTCCTAAATGTAATTTTTTAAAAAGAAGTATTGAAATATAAATTCAAATTGATGTATAATAAAGTTAAGAAGAACATTTAGATTTGACGCAACGTAATCTAACAAAGGAGTGATATAATGAAAGTCAAATGGTGGGGACATTCTTCGTTTTTAATTGAGCATAATGGAATAAAAATTATTACAGATCCTTATGATGATAGTCTGCCTTATCAAAAAATAACAGATAAAGCGGATTATGTTACAGTTAGTCATGGACATTTTGATCATAATGCAGTTGAGCGTTTGGATGGGGATTTTAAAGTTATAGATAGTTCAAAAGGATTTAAAAATAATGAAATAGAAATAGAAGCTATAAAATCCTATCATGATAGTCATCAGGGGGAAGATAGAGGTGAAAATTTAATATATTTAATTCAGTTAGAAGATAAAAAAATCTGTCATTTAGGTGATTTGGGACATGATTTGGATAATAAGAGCATAAATAAGCTTAAAAACATTGATCTTTTATTGATACCAGTCGGAGGAAATTATACTATAGATGCTGAAATGGCCTATAAATTAGCTGAAAAAATTAATGCTAAGTTAACTATTCCAATGCATTTTAAAACTGACATATTGGACTTTCCTATCACCGGAGTAAATAAATTCACAGATAAATATGATAAAAATGAGGTTGAATTTGCCAATAAATCTGAAATAAATACTGAAAAGATAAAAAATAAAAAAGTAATAGTACTTGATTATAATTAAATTTCAAAATTGGTAAATGATTGAATGATGTCAATTTAATCACCTCCAACTATTTTTAATAACGACCACCTTTAATGAGGTGGTCGTTATTATTTTTTACCTTATTCTGGTTTTAAATTAATCCTGATATCTACTCTTTCCTCCAGCCAGTTTAAAATATCATTGATCACTGTTTCTTTTTCTTCCGAATTCAATATTTCATGGTAGAGTTCAGGGTAGGTTTTTAGACTCTTATCCTCAGAAGCAATTAGATCATAGAACTTTTCCGAACAGCTTGGGTCAACTATCTTATCTCCCTCACCATGCAGGATTAAGACTGGATAATTATACTGATCAAGGTTGTCAACCAGCCAGGGTATTCCTTCGTCTATAAAAACAACTTTAACCAGTTTTAAAGTAGTAAATTCTGAAACATAAGGATCTTTTTTATAATCATCAACAACATATTCTGACCTCGAAACAAATTTACCGAGTTCATTGGGAAGTTTCATCTCCGGATTATCTTCGAGGCTTAGTTCTTCTAATTCGCTAAAGGAATCCAGCTTATTGGTAGCAGCAGCACTTAAGATCTGCCCATCTAGTTTATCCGGATACTTAACCCCATAACCGGCAGTAATAAAACCACCCATGCTGTGACCTAACATAAAGATCGGCAGCTCAGGATTTTCATTTTTGACCAATTCATAAACAGTGTCCGCATCATCCAAATAGGTATTAAAGTCTTCAATATAGGACTGAGCTCCATCAGATCTACCGTGGCCGCGATTATCAAAGCGATAAACCGAAAAACCTTCTCCATTCAACCTGCCGGCAAAATAATCATAGCGTCCCTGATGCCCATTTAAACCGTGAACAATGATTACTACAGCCTGAGGATCATCAACTAGATCCCGGCGCAGAAAAAGCTTCTTCGAATCAAAGGTCTCAATGAATTGACTATTATGCATTATAAAACCTCCCTATAATATTTTATCATCTTCTATTATTAATATTATTCATTTAAAAGAAAACTCCTTTAATTTTCAATCTTTAAAGTCTGCATAAATTTATTAAATCCACTTCTTCCCTCCTGATCATAATCTTCCTTATCATTTTACTTCATTTTTTGATATAATCTGTCAGTATCTTCTTTAGTACAGAGCTCAGTTCCCGAAGTCATTACTGCTGCTGATCCAGCTGCTAGTCCGTAATGAAATGAATTTTCTAAACTTTCTCCACGGGCTAAGCTCAAAACTATACCTGCAACCATGCTGTCTCCTGCTCCTACCTTGCTTTTAATGGGAACAGTAGGCGGCCGTTTGAACTCTGCCTGCTCACCATGAACTAAAAGGGCTCCTCCAGCTCCAATAGAAATCACAATCGCCTGACAACATTTATCTTTGATAAAATTTAAAGCTGCCTCTTTGATCTGATCTTCATCTTTTAATTCTCTGCCGACAAGATCCTGAAATTCGCCCAGATTTGGTTTAATTAAATATACACTTTCTTTAATTACTGCTTTTAAGGGGGAGCCGGAAACATCAACTATTACTTTTGCCTTTCTTTTTTTTGCAAAAGCAGCCATTTCTGTATAAATATCAGTGCTTACTCCCTGAGGAATACTGCCGCTGATTACAAAATAATCAGGAAAAGGATCAAGCTCAGTCATTATCTTAAAAATTTTATCATATTCCTGCTCAGTAATTTTAGGTCCGGGCATTCCAAATCTGTACTGCAGATTTGAGGCTTTTTCACTGATAATTAAATTTTCTCTGCTTTCTGCCTCAATTTTTATCGCTTTTTTATTTAAATTTTCTTCTGCCAGAAGTTTATCCAGTTTTTTACCGGTAAAGCCTCCTGATGTATAAAGAAGTAAGGAACTTCCTCCCAGTTTTTTGATGGCTCTGGAGACATTAATTCCACCACCACCGGGTTCGAATATTGGTGGATCACAGTAAAGCTTATCTTCTGCTTTGACATGGTCAACACTGGAACTCTTATCAATGGTCGGATTTAAAGTAAAGGTTGCTATTGTATTCATCTTAAGCTCCTTTCTTATTCTATGTTTTTAAACAACAGATGAATATTTAATTACTATTCTCTTCACTACCTTCTCCATGGGCATAACGGCTGGCTGCTGCTGAAGCAACTCCGGCAACTAAATCATCTAAAAAGGTATTAACCTTTCCATCCTGTTTTGTATCTAATTTCTTAATGATCCCAGTTTTTTCTTTGTCTAAATAACCGTAACTAGTTAGACCGATTGTTCCATATAAATTTACAATTGAAAGCGGCAAAATCTCGTCAATACCATAAAGTCCCTCATCTCGATCTATAATGCTCTGAATGGGCTCCGGCAGCATTTTCTTTTCAGCCAGCTCATCAATTGCAACCCCGGTTAAAATTGCATGGGCCACCTCTCTTTTTTTTAAAACATGATTTACATTTTTAATACATTCATCCAGCTTAATCTCCGGATTATATGGCTCCTGCAGTTTTTTAACGAGTTCTGCAATATCCTCAATTGTAACTCCTCTCATATTTAAAACTTCCACTGATTTATCATATAATTCCTGCATCGACTCATTCATCATAACACCCCTCATTAATTAATTTTATCTATTAAACAAATTTTTTCTAATTAACTCTTTAAAACTATTATACAGTTTTAAATTACTGCTGACAACAAAGATGAAATGAACAAAATGTCCTTCGGACAATCTGTAATATAGTAAGGTTAAATTTTGTTGATAGCGGAAATTATGAAACTATAAATATTATCCACAACAAACCATCAGGTATAATTTCCTAGCTAATAAAAAAGTTCTTCCCGCTGCGAGAAGAACTTTTAGTTGGCAGTAAAATACTAACATAGATCTCTGCTTTTTAATTATTTAATTTTTCTAATCCAGCCCTCTGGAGCCTCAATTACTCCAAGCTGCATCTGAGTTAAAGTTTCATAGAGTTCTTTAATAACCGGACCAACCTTATTCATTCCATTAGAAAATTCTATCTCCTGCTCACCATTAACAATTTTTCCAATCGGTGAAATAACTGCTGCAGTCCCACAGAGTCCAGCTTCTGTGAAATTTTCTAGCTCATCAAATTCAATTCTTCTTTCAATAACTTCTAAATCTAAGTAATTTTCAGCCAGATAAATAATTGATCTTTTGGTAATTGAAGGTAAAATCGAATTAGATTTTGGAGTTACCAGCTTCTTATCATCTGTAATTAAAATAATATTAGCGCCTCCACTTTCTTCAATATAGCTTCTGGTAGCAGCATCTAAAAATAGATTTTCATCAAAACCATCTTCATGAGCTTTAACTGTTGTATTTAAACTCATTGCATAGTTTAAACCAGCTTTTAGATGGCCGGTTCCCCGAGGTGCTGCTCGATCATATTCACTGACGGTTAGAGTTATTGGTTTTGCTCCCCCCTTAAAATAAGGGCCAACCGGAGTTGAATAAAGTCTAAACTGGTATTCTTCAGCAGGGTTAATACCAATTACTGGGGTTAAAGCAAAGATATAAGGTCTTAAATAAAGGGAAGCTCCTGTTCCATATGGTGGTACCCAGTCCTGATTGGCTTCTACCACCTGATCTACTGCTTCTAAAAATCTCTCTTCTGGGAAGGGGGGGATTCTTAAGCCTTCAGCTGATTGAACCATCCTTTTTGCATTTAAATCCGGCCTGAATGTAACTATACTGCCGTCCTTAGCTGTATAAGCTTTTAAACCTTCAAATACCTGCTGACAGTACTGTAAAACCCCTGCACTTTCGTTGATTACTATATTAGGGTCAGAAATCAACTGGCCCTCACCCCAGCTGCCGTCCTCATAATTTGCTATGTATCTCTTGTCTGTTTCATGATACTGAAATCCTATGTTTTCCCAATCTAGATTTTTTTTAGTCATCTGCTATCTACTCCCTACTTTTTATTTTTATAAACTAAAATGTTATTATTATCATACCATTTTATTAACTATTATTGCAAAAAAAGAGACCAATTTTTGGCCTTTTATATTTTAGGAAACATAATCTTTATTTTTCTGCACCTTTCTCAACTTTTTACCTGCTTTTAAAAATTCACTTAAATAATCTCCAACTACTTCTAGATGCTGCTTTTCTTTTACTAGATCATCAATCAATTCTTTTATTTTTTCAAGTGAATCTATATTATTTAACGAAAGCTTAGCTACCAACTTTTTATCAACCAGCAGTTTGCTGCAGTTAATAAATCTAATTATGTCTTCCTCAGTAATTTGATTAGGATGACTGCCTTCAAGTTCTAGACATCTCCTGGCTGAAGCAATCTCTTCCAAGCTGTACTTTTCTCGCAAAATTATAGCTGTTAAAATCTCAGCACTTACAATATCCGGATATAATGCAATTCCAGAATCAACTTTAATGCGAGAAATTACACCCTTTCTAATCCAGTCCTGCAGAGTCAAATCCATATAAATAACCGGTAGTTCCTCTCCAATAACTTCTTCAACTAAATTTCTAGCACTGCTTAAGGAAATCATTTTTACCCAATCCTTTCCTGTGCTCTTAACACGGGTTGAGAAGATTATTTTATGTTGTCTACATCTCTAAAAAAATCCTTCAAATAATGCTCTGTAATTCTCCATTTTCTAGCAACCTTTTTGGCCTTTAACTCTCTTTGATTGATTAGTTTCAAAACAGAATCTCTGGAGATTTTTAGCATATCAGCTACTTCGTCTGTTGTATAAACCTTCATCTAAATCTCTCCTTTCTCTGTAATTAAATTATATCACACTCTTCTGTCTTTTTCAACTTTGAATACCTTTTGAATATACTTTGAAATAGTTTTAGAATTGTTTTGAACTTATTTAAATTTTGATTTAAATATTTAATTTATTATATAATTCTAGATATTAAAAATTAGACATTTTTAATAAGAACAAAATGTCCTTCGTGTAATACAAGTAAGGTTAAATTTTGTTGATAGCGGAAATTATGAAACTATAAATATTATCCCCAACAAACCATCAGGTATAATTTCCTGGTATTATATAATGTTGATAGATAAGAAAAAAATCCCCGACTGAGCTTAAATACCCAGCGGGGATCCTGACTTTTATTTTAGTAATTTGTGGTAATCCTGGATTGCTTTCAGCTCATAGTCACTGTTAATTTCAGCTTCAATACCTGCTGCACTGGCTCGAGCAGCATTTGTAGTTGTAATATATGGTATCTTATACTTAACAGCTGCTGAACGGATGTAGCTGTCGTTTTCTATTCCTTCTTTACCAATTGGGGTATTGATTATCAGCTGAACTTCGCCATTTTTAATGGCATCAACTATATTGGGACGGCCGTGACCCAGTTTATTAATCAGTTCACTTTCTATTCCCTGCTGAGCCAGAAAATCACCTGTACCCTCAGTTGCCAGAATTTCGAAACCAAGCTCTTTTAATTTCTGGGCTGTGTCCACTATTTTCTTTTTATCCTTATCATTAACTGTAATTAAGACCTTACCTGAAGTTGGCAGCTCAAGTCCGGCTGCTGTCTGAGCTTTGTAGAATGCCTGAGCATAAGTGCTGGCAATTCCCATTACCTCTCCGGTCGCCTTCATTTCTGGTCCTAAAACAGCGTCGATATTCTCAAACTTATCAAAGGGAAATACCGCTTCTTTAACTCCGGTATAGGGTATTTCTTTTTCCTTTAAATCAAGTGAAGCCAGAGATTCGCCTAACATCAATCTAGTTGCCAGCTGTGCCATATTAATTCCTGTTACTTTGCTGACCAGGGGCACTGTTCTGGAGGCTCTTGGGTTGGCCTCAATAATATAGACTTTGCCCTGGTAGATGGCAAATTGGATATTCATTAGGCCGACAACATCTAAAGCTGATGCAATTTTAGCAGTATAGTCTTTGATTGTTGCAAGCTGCTCATCTGTTATCTCCAGTGAAGGGATGGCACAGGCACTGTCACCTGAGTGAATCCCAGCTTCTTCAATGTGCTCCATCACTGCAGCGACAAAGGTGTCTTCACCATCAGTTAGAGCATCAACTTCAGCTTCTAAAGCATCTTCTAAAAACTTATCGATTAAAACGGGATGCTCGGCTGAAACTTCTGCTACCTGTGATTCCAGATAATTTTCTAAACTCTTTTGGTCATAGACGATTTCCATCCCCCGACCTCCAAGAACATAGGAAGGTCTTAGCATCAGTGGATAACCAATATCTGCTGCAATTCGATGTGCTTCGGCAGCGGATCTTGCTATATCACTTTCAGGCTGTGGAATTTCTAATTCGTTCATCAGCCTTCTAAATTCTTCTCTATTTTCAGCAAAGTCGATACTGGCAGGTGAGGTTCCTAAAATATTGACACCTGCCTTTTCTAATTCTTCTGCAATATTAAGGGGAGTCTGACCACCAAACTGGACAATTACTCCTTCAGGCTTTTCCTTCTCGTAGATTCTTAAAACATCTTCAGTTGTCAAAGGTTCAAAATATAGTTTAGTAGAAATATCGTAATCTGTGGACACAGTCTCCGGGTTGCAGTTGACCATCACTGAATCATAACCTAATTTATCCAAAGTAAAAGAAGCATGGACACAGGCATAGTCAAACTCGATTCCCTGGCCAATTCTGTTGGGACCTCCACCTAAGATCATTACTTTTTTGGAATCTGAACTCGGGATCTTTTCTTCAGCCAGATTGTAGGAAGAATAATAGTATTCTCCCTCAGCTCCACTAACTTTGACTAAATCGAAGTTATCATTTTTAACTGCATATTTGCGTGCTTTACGCAGCTGTTCTTCATTGTGACTTAAAATTTCTGCCAGATATTTATCTGAAAAGCCATTTTCTTTGGCTTCCACTAAAACATCTGCAGGCAGGCGCTTACCCTTATATTTAAGCAGCTTATTTTCTAAGTCTACTAATTTTTTCATCTCATCCAAGAACCAGGTTGAAATAAAGGTGATCTCTTCTATTTCTGAAACTGCAGCTCCTTTTTTCAGAGCCTCATAAATTAAAAAGTGTCTTTCACTTGAGGGGGTTCTTAAGCGATCTAAAATTTCTTCTTTTTCCAGTGCCTGGAATTCTGCTATATTTCCAAAACCCGATCTGCCGATTTCCAGAGAGCGGATTGCTTTTTGAGCGGCCTCAGCATAAGTTTTACCGATACTCATTGCTTCACCTACCGCTTTCATTTGAGTCCCCAGCTTATCTTCAGCTCCCGGAAATTTCTCAAAGGACCAGCGTGCATATTTAACTACTACATAATCTCCACCTGGTTGATATTTGGAAAGATTGGCTCCGTTGTAATATGGGAGCTCATCTAAGGTGATTCCGACTGATAATTTTGTTGAAATTCTGGCAATTGGAAAGCCTGTTGCTTTTGAAGCCAGAGCAGATGAACGTGAGGTTCTGGGGTTCATCTCAATAATTACAAGTCTATCTTCTTCCCGATTGTAGGCAAATTGAAAGTTGGCACCTCCGATAACTCCAATTGCATCTGCAATTTTATAGCTGTGTTCTTCAATTCTTTTTTGTACATCTTCATCAATGGTCAGCATTGGTGCAACACAGAAACTATCACCTGTATGTACTCCCATTGGGTCAACATTTTCGATAAAGCAGATCGAAATCTTCTTTTCTTTTTCATCTCTGACCAGTTCAAGCTCCAATTCCTGCCAGCCTAAAACTGCTTCTTCGATTAAAATCTGATCGATCATGCTGGCTGCAATTCCATTTTCTGCAACATTTTTGAGTTCCTCCAGGTTGTAGACTAAACCTCCACCACTTCCACCCATTGTGTAAGCCGGTCTAACAACTACAGGAAAACCCATGTCTTTGGCTATTTTTACTGCCTCTTCTACATTATAGGCTGGTAAACTCCTGGGCATCGGAACATCCAGCTTTTCCATTTCTTCTTTGAATAAAATTCGGTCTTCTCCCCGCTCAATTCCTTCGGGCTGAATTCCAATAATTTCTACTCCATATTTTTCTAAAACACCTGATTCATAAAGTTCTGAAGACAGATTAAGTGCTGTCTGTCCACCTAAATTAGATAAAAGTGCATCTGGCTTTTCCTTTTTTATTATCCGCTCAATACTCTCTGCTGTCAGCGGTTCAATATAGGTTCGGTCTGCCATTTCAGGGTCTGTCATAATAGTAGCCGGATTCGAATTAACAAGTACAATTTCATAATCTTCTTCCATCAAAGCCTTACAGGCCTGAGTTCCGGAATAATCAAACTCACAGGCCTGTCCGATTACTATCGGGCCAGAACCAATGATCAAAATCTTATTTAAATCTTTTCTTTTGGGCATTAATTCATCCTCCTCAAATTCTTTTGCCTTGTATATACATTTTAGATTAAATCCCATTTTCCTGCCTGAAGCTAAATGTTTTTAATTAATTTAATATTTGAATAATTTAAAAATAAATAAAAGCACCTGTGACTAATTGTTACCTTTTCATCAATCTCAAATTCTCTCTTATTTAGAGGATTAAATTGATTAACAGTAATTTCATTTCCATCTTATCTTTAACCGCCATATATTGTTATATCTTTTATTTGAACAAAATGTCCTTCGGACAATCTGTAATATAGTAAGGTTAAATTTTGTTGATAGCGGAAATTATGAAAACTATAAATATTATCCACAACAAACCATCAGATATAATTTCCTGGTATTATATAATGTTGATAGATAATAAAAAAACCGCCCTATATTGGACGGCTTGAGAGGTAAAAAGTCAATTGTTGATAACTAATTTCTTGAAATCTTCAGTCTGCTTTTTGATTGCAGCTTCGGTAGGCAGTCTTTCAATACTGGAAGCTCCAAAGAATCCAACTACATTTTCTGTATTTTCTAAAACGTATTTAGCATCATCTGGCATTGCAATTGGGCCACCATGACAGATAACCATTACATCTTCGTTTACACTTTTTCCGGCATCTGCAATTCTTTGAACTTTTTTAGCACTTTCTTCTAGGGTCAGAGCAGTTTCTGCACCAATGCTGCCGCTGGTTGTTAAACCCATATGAGCAACTAATACATCAGCTCCGGCTTCTGCCATTGCTTTGGCATCTTCTTCACTGAAAACATAGGGAGCGGTGAACATGTCGAGCTGATGAGCTTTTCTAACCATTTCTATTTCTAAATCATAGCCCATTCCTGTTTCTTCAAGATTCTGTCTGAATACACCGTCAATTAAACCAACTGTTGGGAAGTTCTGAACTCCTGAAAAGCCCATATCCTTTAGATCTTTTAAGAAATTGTCCATTAATCTAAAGGGATCTGTACCACAGACACCTGCCAGTACAGGAGTTTCTTTGGCAACCGGCAGTACTTCATCTGCCATTTCTACAACTATTCCATTAGCATCACCATATGGAAGCAGCCCAGCTAATGAACCTCTGCCTGCCATTCTGTAGCGGCCTGAATTATAGATAATGATCAAATCTACTCCGCCTTTTTGAGCAAATTTAGCTGAAATACCGGTTCCAGCACCAGCACCAACTACACTTTTACCCTTTGCAATTTCTTTTTCCAATCTTTCCCGAACTTCTTTCCGTGTAAAAGCCATTATTTAGTCCCCCTTTAAAATTTTAAAGATAATATTAACATTTACATGAATATGTGAAATTATAGTTTTAATTATCTTCTTCAATCAGTTCTATCATTTTTTTAGCCAGCGCCAAAGCATATTCTTCATCATTAATGTGGAGGTCTTTTTCAATAATTTCCACCTTTTCCAGATCAATATTTTTTCTCAATGTTTCAAATAACATCTTATCTTCATCAGGACCGTAAAAGGGCTGACCTTCTGCATCAATCATAGAAACACCTTTGAGCGGCAGGAACAATGCAGTTTTTGATTCAGCTTTATTTAATTTTTCTGCAATGATCTCAGCCAATTTCTTGTTTTCTGCAGCTGTTGTTCTCATTAAGGTTACTGTCGGATTATGCTTATATAAATTCCGATCTTTGAACTCTTTCGGTACTGAATCAATAGGACCAAAATTAACCATATCCAAAGCTCCTGTGGAAACAACCTGAGGTACTCCTTCTTTCCCAGCAGCTTCTAAACGATCTGGTCCGGCTGAAAGCACTCCTCCAACAAGTTCATCACAGAGTTCGGTTGTGGTAATATCGAGAACTCCACTAATAAATCCTTCTTCAACTAAGTTTTCCATTGCCTGGCCACCGGTTCCGGTCGCATGAAATACTAAAACTTCATAACCATGATTTTCTAAATAATCTCTTGCCTTTTCCACACAGGGAGTTGTAACTCCAAACATAGTTGCAGCAATTAACGGCCGTTTCTCCTTAGGTTCCGGTTTTTTGCCTTTAACCATCCCGGCAACAGCAAAGGCTGCATTTGATAAGATTTCAGATGATAAGGAATTAACCCCCAGGATATCAACAACAGAATACATCATTGTAATGTCTTTAGTTCCAACATAGGGTCTTGTATCACCAGAAGCAAGAGTTGAAACCATAACTTTAGGAATTCCAACCGGGAGTCTTTTCATTGCTGTTGTTCCAATTGTTGTACCAGCAGAACCACCCAGGCTAATTATTCCAGCAACTTTTCCTTTTTGATTAAGTTCTTCAACAATTTCTGCAGCACCATTCGACATGATTTCCATTGATCTACCCCGATCAGCAGCCTCAACCAAATCTTTTATATTGTCCCCACCAGCTTCTGCAACTTCTGACCGGTCAATATCAGGTTCAAAATATGGCTCTCCCAGCACCCCTGCATCAATGACAATTGTTTCTAAACCTTCGTTTTCAATAATGTCTTTGACATACTTGAATTCTTCTCCCTTGGTATCCAAAGTCCCAACGATAACTACTTTACTCAAGATAATTCCCCCCCTTAGGCTAAGGTTATAAAAACTAATGAAATTAATTAGCTAATTTTCTAACTATTCCAACTTTATTATACAGTCTGAGCTGTCTAATTACAAATTATAATAATTTTAAATTTAACTCTTTTCATGGTCCAAAGGGCAAATAAATTTTTAAATAAAAAACCCCCTCCATCAATTTAAAAATTCAGGAAGGGGTTCTATTTATATTATATTTTTATAATCATTTGAAAAATTCAATTTCATAATCAAGTTCTTTTAAACCTGACTCCAGATCATCTAAAAATAATTCTTCAACTATCGGGTCAGCTATTATTAGAGCTTTTTCTCCGAGCTCTTTAATATAGTCTCCCATTTCCTTAATTACTTTTTTGCCCTGAACATATTTTCCTGGTGATGTTAAAACTTTTATCATTAAAATCACTCCTTATGATATTTTTTTCACACTTTAATTATATTATAGTTATTTGGGTATATCAAATTAGAGTTGATTAGAAATTCTAATAATCATAATTTTCTTCAATAATTTCTTCAACTTGTTTTTATCATATAATTCAAGCGGAGATAAATTAACAGAAATTCTTAGATCACCATCATATTTATTCTGACAGTTTGAAAGCTGTTTGAAGTCTTCTTCAATAACCTAATCTCCTATTTCTCTAATAAGAGAACTTTCTTCTGCAATTTTGATAAACCTCTGTGGAGAAACCAAGCCGAGAGTTGGGCAGATGAAATTAAAGCTTCTGCATTTCTACTGGAGTCAGGAAATTCTGCAGCAGTTCTTCCTTGATTTTGCAGGCTGTAGGTGTAGCAGCTAAACCAGCCAGAGAAGTTTCTTTAAGTGAATCTGGCAGAGCATCTCCAACTTTTTTCATTGCCACTATGACTTCATCAGCAGGGATTACACTTTTAACACCAGCTAAAGCCATCTCAGCAGCAGTTACTGCATTACTGCTTCCTGCGGCATTTCTTTTAATACAGGGAACCTCAACCAGACCAGCTACAGGATCACAGACTAAACCGAGTAAGTTTTTGAGTGCAATTGCGGCCGCAGCTGCAACTTCTTCATGACTGCCCCCCATCAAATATGTAATAGCTGCAGCAGTCATACTCGAAGCTGATCCACATTCAGCCTGACAGCCCCCAGCAGCACCTGAAACTGAAGCCTGCTTAGCAATTACAACTCCAATACCTGAAGCTACAAATAGGGCGTCTATAATTTCTTCCTCTGTAAAATCGTTTTCATCAGCCACTGTGATCAATGAGCCAGGTAGAATACCGCAGGAACCCGCTGTTGGACAGGCAACTATTTTACCCATAGCTGCATTTAATTCTGAAACCGCTAATGTATTAGCAAGAATTCTCGAAAAAAGATCTCCGGTAATATTTTTACCTTCTTTTCTTGCCTTTTCAATCTTTTTAGCGTCGCCACCGGTTAAACCACTCATCGATTTAACATCTTCTTTTAAACCCTTATCTATCGATTCCCGCATTACCTGCAGCGAATAGCGCATTTTATCTCTTACTTCTTTTTCACTTTTTTCAGTTAAATCTATTTCTCTATTAATAACAACCTGAGCCAGTGAAATATCATTTTTTTCAGCTATTTCAATTAATTCTTCTATTTTATGAAAATCTTCCATTTCAAAACCTCCTTAGACTAATGGTTTAACCAATTTTAAACTCTGAATCCCGGGAATATCTTTTAAAAGCTGTAATATATTTTTTTCCACCTTTTGATCTAAATTAATAATCGCAGTTGCTTGTTTTCCTTTTTGTTTTCTTAGAACTTCCATTTCAGCTATATTTAAATTATAAATCTGCAAAATTTCTGATATTTTTGCAATTAATCCAGGTTGATCATTATGGAAGGTAATTAAAGTGTAATATTCTCCCTTTAATTTAACCTCAGTTCCATTTAGCTCAGTTACAATTATATTCCCACCACCAATTGAGGAAGCAACAATGGTTGTTTTTATATTGTCTTGATCTATAATTTTTAATTTCATAGTATTTGGATGAACATCATCAAGATCTACCGGGAAAAATTCAAAGCTGAAACCCTCTTCTTCTGCCAGCTCAAATGAATTTTTGATTTTACTATCATCTGTCTTAAGTCCCAAAAGCCCACCAATAATGGCTTTATCTGTACCATGACCTCTATATGTTTCTTTAAATGAACCGTGAAAATATATTTTAATGTCTTTTAGCTTGTTATCAACAATTTCTTTAGCCAGATTCCCGATTCTACAGGCACCTGCAGTATGAGAACTAGAAGGTCCAATCATTACTGGACCAATAATATCAAAAGCACTTAAATTATCCATTTAACCACCACCTAGTTATGATATTTAAAATTTTTGTTTAAGTCTTACAATAATATTGTAGATTAAAGCCTTTTAAAAGTCAAGTTTAATCTCAAAAATTTTTGTAATCATTAAAAATTTTTTGTAATTAATTGAATAATTATGTTTCTGTTTAATTTTAATTGTATTTTATCGGGAATATTTTTGCTTTTCCTTATCTATATTTTTGTTTTTTTAATTTAAATCCATATGTTTAGACAAATTGCTAATAATTAGTTAAAGAATATAGGCAATTTCAGATATGACTTTTTCTAATACATCTGTTATAATAATATGTATAAAATTAGTAATTATTTAATTGGGGGGATTCAGATGGATAAAACAATTGCACTTATTTCTGCCGGTGGGAAACTTGACCTTTTATCTAAGACGCGTTCTAAAGCTGCCTTACCTTTTGCTGGTAAGTTTAGGTTAATTGATTTTACTTTAAGCAACTGCATTAATTCTGGTTTAGAGAACATTGGAGTTATAACTCAATATATGCCTTATTCTTTAAGAAAACATCTTGGAATAGGTAAACCATGGGATTTAGATCGAGCCAATGGTGGAATTACAATTCTGCAGCCTTTTAAAGGGAAAGCGGGAGAAGACTGGTATGTTGGGGATGCTCAATCTGTTTACAGAAATATTAGTTATATTGAAAAAAAGGCCCCTGAAGAAATATTGCTTTTACCGGGCCATTTAGTTTATAAGATGGATTATCAAAAAATACTAAAAGAACATAGAAAAAACAAGGCTGATTTGACTATTGCAGCCAATAATGTACCATATGCTGATGCCAAACATTTCTCAGTTTTGGATTATGATCAGAATAATAAGCTAACTGAGATTAAACAGGAAAAAGAACCAGCTAAAAATCTGGTCTCAATGGGAGTTTTCGTTTTTAAAAAAAATATTTTGGTTAAAGCTCTGGAAAAATACTGCAGTCAGGGGGCAGTAGATTTTCATTCAGAAATCATTCCTAAATTACTTGCTGAAAAGAAAAATATTTATATTAGAAAGTTTGAAGGTTACTGGAGAGATATTAGAAGTGTAAAATCATATTGGAAAACAAATCTAGAAACAACAGAAAACCTCCCGGAAATCAACCTCTATGATGAAAGTTGGCCAGTATATACCCGCAGTGAGGAAATGCCGCCAGTTAAGTTTGGCAAAAAAGAATGCTGCACAAAGTCTTTAGTCGCTAACGGCGCAATTGTTAATGGCCGAGTTGAGGATTCAGTCATCTCACCAGGAGTTTATATTGAAGAAGGAGTCTTAGTTAAAAATTCAATTATCTTAAATAACTGTACAATCAGAAAAAATGCAATGATCAATAAAACTATCATTGATAAAAATGTTGAAATCAAAGAAAATGTTCAAATTGGTTCAGGTAGTGACTTTACTGTTAACTCTGATGCTAAAACTACTCTAGAAAATGGTTTAAATTTAATTGCAAAAGATATAACTATTGCTAAAAATATTAAAATCAATAGAAACTGCCGGATCAATAGAAATATCAATATAGATGAATTTGAAAACAATGAAGTTAAGAGTGGAACCACGGTAGATTAAACTTTATTAAAAAAATAATTAAGTTTAGATAAGCAAAGCCGGACACTTAGTTGTCCGGCTTTGTTTATTATTTCAAGTTATTTAATAATTTTTACTGCTTTTTAATAATCTTCATTACTTATATATAATTTTAACCTTTTAAGATAATCAATATCATAAGGTGATTCTTCCTTAAATATTAAGGCTCTAATATAAGCTATTTTAGGACTTAAAGACTTTTCAGACTCTTTATTTTCTCCTAATGTTATCTGATAACGTCTCTCCTGGCTGCGGGTAATAATAACAAATGCATCTTCTTTGTCTGAAAGTGGATAAACATAATTTTTTGAATCAAAAACTTTTTCATCTTCAGCAAAGGCAATATAATAAAATTGATTTTTATTAAATTCAAAAGTTGCTAACTTATAATGTTCAATTATACTTTCCAGTCTCTTCTGATTTAACTGCAGTTCAATCCCCTTTAGATAGGCATTTTCATCAAAATCATTTTGAAATTCTTCTATAAAATTGCCATCCATTAAAGCATCTATATATTTTTTATCTGGCCAGTTGAGTTTATTTAATTTAAGATAAATATTATCGATAACTTCAATTGGCTGAGCAGATGCAATTAATCTGCTTTTATCAAAATCTTCTTTTTGATGCTGTTTAAACTGCTGTAAATATATATATCCCATACCACAGCTTTGATCACATGTAATATCCATATTTTCAGCCCCCTTGTCTATAATAATTCTCTATTTTTGAATAAAACCCTGCCTCAATTTAATATTTATTCTTTGGTTAAATTTATTATATCAAAATTAAGTTAAAGTTGAAAATTTTAAGATATATGTTAAGATTAATTGTATAAGATTTAAATTTATAATCATTATATTTAAGAGGTGATAATCAGTGTACATTGATTTTATTATTTCTATAACAGCATTTACCATTATATATTTTATACTTTTATATTCAACTAGATTCATTTTAAAAGATTTGAGTAAAAAACGGTATAAACAAATTAGAGAAAATCTTAAAATTCCACTACTGCTGACGATGTTAAACATCGCGTTATTAATTCCTTTCTACTATTTATCTGATAGCAGTAAATTTTTGAGTTTATTCAATCATTTCTTAAAAATAATTTTAATCTTTTTAATTAGCTGGTTTATTATTAGATTGATGCGTTTAATTAGGCTTTATCTTGATGATACTCACAGAATTGACAGCCACAATAACCTTAAAGCTAGAAAAATACATACTCAATACAGAATTTTAGAAAGGGTTATTAAAGTCTTAATTATTTTTATAGCTATTGCAGCAGCTTTAATGACTTTTGATTCAATTAAAAGAGTTGGGATTAGTCTTTTTGCTTCAGCTGGTGTTGCAAGTATTATTATAGGTTTTTCTGCCCAAAAAATTATTGCTTCTATTATAGCCGGAATTCAACTGGCTATTGCCCAGCCAATTAGAGTTCAGGATGTTGTTATAGTTAATGGCGAATGGGGCTGGATTGAAGAAATTAATTTAACTTATGTTGTGGTAAAAGTTTGGGACCGCAGACGACTTGTTGTTCCTACAACTTATTTTATTGACAATATTTTTCAAAACTGGACTAGAAAATCTTCTTTTATTTTAGGAACTGTTTTTCTATATACAGACTACACTATATCAGTTGATGCCATCAGAGAAGAATTAGATCGTCTTTTAGAAGATAATGAACTATGGGATGGAAAAGTCAAGGTAGTCCAGGTAACTAATGCTAGTGAAAAAACAATGGAGCTAAGAATTTTAGTTAGTGCAGATGATTCACCAACTGCCTGGGAGCTAAGAGTATTTTTGAGAGAAAAATTAATTAAATTTATCCAGGATAATTATCCAGAAAGCTTACCGAAAACAAGAGTTGAATTTCCTGAAAACCAATAATTTAAATTTATATATTAAAATAAGGTAAATAAAGCTAAGAATAATCTTTAACAGCGGTTAAAAATCCCTCACCATAACGAGAATATTTAACTTCACCAACTCCACTTACCTCAAGCATTTCTCTTTTGTTCTGGGGTAAAAGTCTGCACATATCTTTCAAACTGCTGTCGTGTAAAATAATATAAGGTGGAACTCCTTCTTTTCGAGCAATTTCTTTTCTTAAATCCTTTAAAATCAAAAAGAGTTCACTATCTTCACTTACCCGCTGCTGCTTAGCTTCGATTCTTCTCTCAACTTCTAGCTCACCGTTCATTATCTGATATGATTTCTGATTTAGTTTTAAAAGTGGATATTTAGCTCCTGATTGACCGAGATAATCATCTGCTATTAAAAGATTTATTAAGTTTTTAATTTCCTTGATCTTATAATCTGACATAATAGCATAGGTGGAAAGCTGATCAAAATTAGATTCTAATATTTTTTTGCTTTTAGATCCTGCCAAAACCTTTGCTGTTACAGTAATTCCCCAGCCCTGATTTAAACGGTAAACACAAGATAAAATTTTCTGGGCTTCAACTGTAATATCCTGAAGTTGACGCTGATCATTACAGCTGCTGCAGTTATCACATTTTAAGGGTACATTTTCTTCACCAAAATATTTTAGGATATAAGCTCGAAGACATCTGCTGGTATGACAGTAATCAACCATCTGCTGCAGCTTTTTTAACTGCTCTTCTTTTCTTGGAGCGGCTGCATCAACCTGGTCAATTAAAAATTTCTGGATATGCTTATCACCTGGAGCATAAAGCAAAATACAATCTGCTGGCTCCCCATCACGACCTGCTCTACCGGCTTCCTGATAATATGATTCCATATTTTTGGGCATATTGTAGTGGATTACAAAACGTACATTTGACTTATCAATACCCATCCCAAAAGCATTTGTTGCTACAACCAGCTGGATTTTATCATAAATAAAAGCTTCCTGAGCCTCTGTTCTTTCCTGATCTGAAAGCCCAGCATGATAGCGGGCAGCCTGATAGTTTAACTTCTCTAAAAGCTCATAAATTCTGTTAACTTCTTTTCTGGTTGCTGCATAAATTATACCCGGCTGATCAGAGTTAACCTTTAGATAATCCTTTAAGAACTGATCTTTATCAATTCCCTTACGGATTTTAAAGCTTAAATTTGCACGATCAAAACCACTTGTATAAATTAATGGGTTATCCATTTTAAGCTGAGTACTGATATCACTCTTAACTTTTGGGGTTGCTGTAGCAGTAAAAGCAGTTAAAACAACTTTGGTGTTTAAACGCTCAACAACCTTTGAAATATTTAAATAGCTCGGCCTAAAGTCGTGACCCCAGTGAGAAACACAGTGTGCTTCGTCCACTGCCACCATTGAAATATCTAGCCTCTGCAGCAAATCAAGAAAGCGATAAGAATTCAGTCTTTCTGGAGCGATGTAGAGTAGTTTATATTCTCCAGCTTCAGCTGATTTTAAACGTTCTTCCAGTTTTTGATTGCTAATCGAACTATTGATATAGCTGGCTGAGATACCCATTTCCTTTAAAGCATCTACCTGATCCTTCATCAGTGAAATAAGGGGAGAAATTACAATCGTCAGCCCCTCAAAAATTAAAGCTGGAATTTGGTAGCAGATAGATTTACCTGAGCCTGTTGGCATCACTGCGGCTGTATCCCTGCCGGCTAAAATACTATTTATAACCTTTTCCTGTCCTTTTCTGAAACTATCATAACCATAATATTTTTTTAAAATTGTGTCTATATTGTTAATTTCTGCAGACATAAAAAATCCTTTCTCTGCTATATTTAGTAATTTTTAAATTGAATCTGCTAATTTAATTTTCTTTCTAAGTTAATCTTCTATAAAAATTTCATAATCTCTACCAGCCACTTTTAAAGCTGAATAATAATATTCATCATAACCATTGTTGATAATTAGGTTATATCTACCTCTTTTTGCATGATAAATATTATCATTTAAATTCACTATTTCAAGCGGTTTATGAATTGAATTTTTTCTTAAATTTATTAATTGATCAAGTTTTTCTCGTAGATTATATTTAAAATAATCATTCCAGTAAATAACGGCCGGGTTATCTTGAAATAAGATATAAGCATAACCCAATTCCTTATTTGTGATGATTGCATCTTTGTTAAAATCTCTTTCTTCTCTTTCAATGTCATGATTTGAAAGAAAATTAACTTTATTCTTTTTCGAAATATCTTCCAAACTGCGTATTGAAAAAAATGGATCCATACACATTTCTTTAATACTGTAATAAAGGGGAAAGTTAAATAAATTAATCTGACTGTGATCAATAAATTCCTGCAGCCTTCGATCATCACCATTCCAGTATTCACCAACCATAAAGGTATTATCTCTAAATTCGTCTGCAAATTGTTTGGCAAAATCCCAGCGCATATCCTTTAAATTATCAAGGCGAAAACTGTCAAAGCCAATATCATTTTTAAGCCATTTTGCCCAGTTTATTAACTCATTTTTCATATATTCTTGATCAGAATAATAACAAATTGTTTCGCCAAAACTATTACGGCTGCTGCAGCCTCCGCATTCGTGACAGAAATGCATATGGTTTTTAGGAAAATCATCTTCGTCAAATTTAGTATAAGTCTTTGTTTCAAAATGAGGATTCCATTCTTTTTTACCACCAAGCATGTGCCCCAAAACTAAGTCTGCCATTACCTCTACCTTATTTTTATGCAGTTTTTTAATTAATCTCTTCAATGTTCTTTTATTTCCAAATTTTGAATTTAAGTTGTAGTGTTCTTTAATATCATAACCCATTGAGTTTTTGCCATTCATCCCCTTAGATGGAGGTGGCAGCCAAACAGTATCAAACCCTTTAATTGAAATTTCTTCAGCGATTGAACTAATTTCTTGCCACCAGTCATCTAAACAATTCCAATAAAAAGCCTGAAGTATCAGCATGATTTTATCTCCTAGTAAAAATATTTTATTTTTATAATTATTTTAATATGAATATCATTAATATATATTATATCATAGTTTTCGACATAAAAACAGAAAATCCCAACCAAAGCCAATTTGATTGAGATCTTCTCTGAATATTATTTTACTCAAGCTATATTTATTTTATAATTTTTAAAACAGGAATTCAACTCTGTCATCTTCTTTGCAGCTGGTGGTTCAACAGCGGCCAATTTGTATTCAAGGCCAAGATTTTCCCACTTATGCTTTCCTAATTCGTGATAGGGCAGCAGTTCAATTTTCGCTAAATATTTTTTATCCCGCAAATATTTAGCAAATTCCTGCATTTTTTCAAAATCATCAGTAATGCCGGGTACAACAACATGTCTGACCCAGTAAGGCTGTTTTTCTGCTTCCAGCAGTTCCACAATATTTAAAGTTTTTTTATTGCTAACTCCGGTCAGATCCTGATGTTTTAAATCATCCATTGTTTTAATATCTAAAAGTACCAGATCTAAATAAGGCAGCAGCTGCTTGAATTTTTCGGGATCTACATAACCTGAAGTATCAACAGCAGTATGCAGTCCCTCTGCCTTAGCTTTTTTTAAGAGATCAAGGGTGAATTCAAGCTGCATGGTGGGTTCTCCACCTGAAATTGTAATTCCACCACCTGAGCGCTCTATATATGGTTTAATTTTCACTATTTTATGCATCAGTTCTGCAGTTGTTGTTTTTTTACCATCTTTTAGCTTCCAGGTATCCGGATTATGGCAGTACTGACAGCGCAGTGGGCAGCCTTGAGTAAAAACAACAAAACGAATCCCCGGGCCATCAACTGTTCCCATACTTTCTGTTGAGTGAATATATCCTTCAGCCATATTTACCTCCTTTACTAAGAGAATACCGGACCGTTAAAAATAATTTTCAAATTCCCGGTATCATTCATACAGTTAAATCCTGATTAAATACTTTTATGGAAGGTTCTTGCGATAACTTCCTGCTGCTGTTCCGGTGTCAATTTAATAAAGTTAACAGCATAACCTGAAACTCGAATTGTCAGCTGTGGATATTCTTCCGGATGTTCAACTGCATCGAGCAGAGTTTCTCTTTTTAAGACGTTAACATTCAAGTGATGTGCTTCCTGATCAAAATAACCGTCCAGGATTGAAGTTAAATTATTAATCTGAGCCTCTTCTGCTTTACCGAGAGCCTCCGGCACAATTGAAAAAGTATTAGAAATTCCATCCTGGCAGTACTTATAAGGTATTTTAGCAACTGAGTTAAGTGAGGCTAAGGCACCTGAGTTATCTCTACCGTGCATTGGGTTAGCTCCGGGAGCAAAGGCCTCTTCTGCTTCTCTACCATCTGGTGTGGCACCTGTCTTCTTTCCATAAACCACATTTGAGGTGATAGTCAGCACTGACATAGAATGAACTGCATCTCTATAGAGCTGATGCTGTTTTAGTTTATTAATAAAAAGTTTAACTACTTCTACTGCCAGCTGATCAACTCGGTCATCATCATTGCCGTATTTAGGGAAATCACCATTGATTTCAAAATCTATAATTAAGCCATCTTCATTTCTAATCGGTTTAACTTCTGCATATTTAACTGCACTGAGGGAATCAGCAATAATTGAAAGTCCTGCTACTCCAAAGCCCATTATCCGCTGAACTTCAGTATCATGTAGAGCCATCTGTACAGCTTCATAGGCATATTTATCGTGCATATAGTGGATAATATTTAAAGCATCAACATATTTTTCGCTCAACCAGTCAAGGAAACGATCAAAGTTTTCCATTACCTTATCATATTCTAAAACGTCTCCCTCATAGGGCTTAAATTTAGGACCAACCTGAGTTCCGCTGACCTCATCCTTACCACCATTTAAAGAATAAAGTAGAGTTTTAGGCAGGTTACATCTGGCACCAAAATACTGAATATCTTTACCCGGTGTCATTGCTGAAACACAGCAGGCAATTCCATAATCATCGGAGAAGTTAAGGCGCATCAGATCATCATTTTCATACTGCAGAGAACTTGTATCTTTTGAAATTTTGGTGCAGTAATGTTTAAAGCTTTCCGGCAGCTGTTCTGACCAAAGCACAGTCAGATTTGGTTCCGGTGCCGGACCTAAATTATATAGGGTATTTAAGATTCTATAGCTTGTTTTAGTAACAAGTGGTCTGGTGTCGATTCCGATTCCACCTAAAACAATAGTAACCCAGAGTGGATCTCCGCTGAAAAGTTCGTTATAGGAGGGAGTTCTCAGCTGTCTGGCCAGCCTCAGTTTAATTACAAAATCATCTATAATTTCCTGAGCTTCTTTTTCAGTCAGCAGTCCAGCTTCAATATCTCTTTCAAAATAAATATCAAAGAATTCTGCTACCCGGCCAAAAGACATAGCTGCTCCATTGTTTTCCTGAATGGCTCCTAAATAAGCAAGATAGGTCCACTGCACAGCCTCTTTAGCATTATTAGCTGGACGACTTAAATCACAGCCATATGTTTCTCCAAGTCCCTTTAACTTTTTGAGAGCCTTAATTTGGTCACTAACTTCTTCTCTTAAGCGAATTGTTTCTTCGGTCATTGGACTTTTAAGATTTGCCTTATCCTCTTTTTTTGCTTCAATTAATCTATCTATACCATAAAGTGCTACTCTTCTGTAATCACCAATGATTCTACCGCGTCCGTAAGCATCAGGCAGACCTGTGATTACTCCAGATCGTCTAATTTCTCTAATTTCTGGAGTATAAGCATCGTAAACACCATCATTATGAGTTTTTCTATATTTAGTAAATATCTCATCTATATCCGGATCAACTTTTTCGCCGTAGGCTTCTGCTGCCTGACGAGCCATTCTGATCCCACCATAGGTGTTTAAAGTTCTTTTTAAAGGTTGATCAGTCTGCAGACCAACTATTATTTCTTGATCCTGGTCAATATAACCAGCATCATAGGCATTGATATCTGCAACTGTTTCTGTATCTATAGCGAGTACACCATCATTTTCTCTTTCCTGTTTGAGAAGTTCTGAACTCTGGCGCCAGATATCTTTTGTTCTTTCAGTTGGATCAGCTAAAAAATCAGCTCCACCTGTATAAGGAGTATAATTCTGCTGAACAAAATCCCGAACGTCAATTTCTTCTTCCCACCTTTGACCCTTTAGTTCTAAAGTATCAAATTTCATTTAAAATCCTCCCTCGTATAATATACTTAGTGATATAAAATATTCATCACTAATTTAAATAAATTTGCTTGTTTCTATTAATTTTAGATTTAGTCCCTGATATAATGATATCAAAAGATATCCAGGGTAGATCTAGTAT
>Ga0208552_1030_pt1 | contig 29020 bp, 27 predicted proteins | sample Halion_FD_187366 | JGI IMG/M metagenome (GOLD analysis project Ga0208552, IMG submission 187366) | Lab enriched deep subsurface shale carbon reservoir microbial communities from Ohio, USA - Halanaerobium induction (SPAdes) (version 2) ...
TTATTTATTAATATTTTTTGTTTTTTATTAGGATATAGCCTGAACTTATAGCCTTTTTCTCTTATAATTTTTTTACCTGTCATGCTTTCACCTCCTCACTAATATTATACCATAAACAAAGAGGTTAAACAAACATTTGTTCTTGTTTTTAGAATATTTAATATCTAAATATAATACTTAAAATTCAATACCGTCTTCTCTTTCCTCGGGGCAAGCCCTCGAGGTTTGCGAGCAGACTTTCATTCTATCACTGGTAAAATCCTGCAGGATCGAGATTGTACTAAAATCATTTTTTATATCCATCATTATCTCCCAGAGTATATCTTCAGCTTCAGCCTCTGAAATCGAAAAATCACTGATCAGCATTTTTTTAAATTTTCGCTGCACAGAATTTAACTTTTCCTGTTCATTGCTGCCGGCATAGAGTATATCCTTTTTTCGTGGTAAATAATAATCAACATTTGATCTCATTTCGATTTCATCAATTATTTCTTCCGAGCTGATAACAGCTGGATAAAGATAGTAATAGCTGTAGAGTTTAATTTTATCAGTTGAGCGATATGTTTCATCTATTAAATTTCTCAGATCAAGATAATCTATATCTTCTTTTATATCATAGTATTTCTCATAAAAATCATAAATTTCTCTTCCACCCAGGGCACCATAATAAACTAATAGGCCGCTGACAAAAGTTATGATTTCTTTGTTTTCCTTAATTTGTTTTTTAAACTCAGATTGATTTACAATTTCTTCAATTTGTTCTGCTATATCAGCAGGAATCCTGACAGAAGTTTCTTCTTCATCATCGATTAGATCAAGAATACCCCTGTAATAAAAATTATATAATGCTTCGGGTAAAACATCTCTAAAGCTGACATCAACTCTTTCATTTTTTGTCTGTGCTTCAATTACCTTTTCCAGAAATTTAATATTTCTTGGAAGTTGATACTGCAGCCAGTCTTTTAGCTGAGCTTTAATCCGTTCAGCAAGAGCATCTATTAATTCAGCCTTGTTTAACTGACTGATTCCACCGAACTGCCAGTACTGTCTGATTTCAGTTAGTTCATTTTTAGTTAAAGTCGCTAAGAAATCTTTTAAATTCTGCTGCTGCATATTTTAGCCCCCTGTATTTGTCAAAATTATTTATTTACATCTCTATTATACAACTCTAGGTCATAATTAGTAAAACTGTTAATAAAAATGCCCTAATTAAAGGACATTGATTAATAAGTTTATTATTCTATTTATTTTAGCAAAAATTGGTTCCGTAAACGGTAGCTGCACATTCTATTTAACTATTTTACTGCTTTAATGCTTCTTCTAATTCCTTTAAATCCTTAATCTTAGAAATTCTTTCACTTAACTCTTCTAATTTACTTATTTCTGCCTGATCAATTAATTCCATGATTTTATCATCGCAGCCTTCAAAATTACCTTTAACCAATGTCTTAAATAATTTTCTTTCTCCCTTTTTTTCTCCCTGTTCCTCTGCATACTTAAATATTCTAACCATCTTGTAATCCCCCCATATTTCTGAGATTTCCTGATCACTTAAAAATTTATCGCTCAATACAAAAGTCATTGCAACAAGATTATTTTTTAAATTGCTTTCTACTTCCAGTTTTTTCTCCAGCTCAATAGTTTCTTTGACTCGGTCAACTATTTTCTGATCACTATTCATCAAAGGTAAAAAGATTAAGTCAAGATAATTTATCTTTTCCTTATTTTCGATTTTTGCTTTTAATTCTTCCAGTTTCTTTTTACCATCTTTTTTAGACATATCTACAACAGTTGAATTATAACCGAGACTGCCGCAGTTAAATCCTGCTGTTGAATCTGTATAGCCCTTAATACATAAAATTATAGTTCTTATCCTATTATCTCTATATCTATTATACAACTTTAAATCATAACTAGCAAAACGAATTAAGTCTGAAACAGAAATTTCTGCTTCTTCCTCTAAGTGAAGTATTGACCCGTCTTCCAGCATAAAGTTTAAATCCAGTAATTCTAAATTTGTCTCAATCTTCGCAAATTCAGTTTCCAGATAAGAAGCAATTCCAGGCAGCTCCACCTCTAAAAAATCAGCAATATCGTTCTTAAAAAGATTGAAAGAGTCTTTAAACACAAAATCATAGTTATGAGCCGTTACATCAAACTGCTGCATTAAATTTCCTCCTCTTCTAATATTTATACTATTAAAAGTATATCATAGAATAAATTGGAAATAAAGTAAAATAATAATTTTGGCGATAAATAAAAAAGGAGAGCTAAAAGCCCTCCAACATTAAACTAAGCAATGCTTAGTCTCTATATTTATTTAATCTACTATTACGTTCATAAAAAGGGGATTTAAAATTATCATCTGTGATAGCTAAGTTATAATATTTCTCGCCAAACAAAAATTCACCTCGTATTTGGGGTTGTAGATGATAAAATAAGACAATACATCTACAATATTTACAATAATAAATAATATATGTATTATTTAGAAATAATTACATTTCACCCTTAAAATATTTTCCATTTGATGATAAAATATTCATATCACTGGTAAAATCCTGCAGGATCGAGATTGTACTAAAATCATTTTTTATATCCATCATTATCTCCCAGAGTATATCTTCAGCTTCAGCCTCTGAAATCGAAAAATCACTGATCAGCATTTTTTTAAATTTTCGCTGCACAGAATTTAACTTTTCCTGTTCATTGCTGCCGGCATAGAGTATATCCTTTTTTCGTGGTAAATAATAATCAACATTTGATCTCATTTCGATTTCATCAATTATTTCTTCCGAGCTGATAACAGCTGGATAAAGATAGTAATAGCTGTAGAGTTTAATTTTATCAGTTGAGCGATATGTTTCATCTATTAAATTTCTCAGATCAAGATAATCTATATCTTCTTTTATATCATAGTATTTCTCATAAAAATCATAAATTTCTCTTCCACCCAGGGCACCATAATAAACTAATAGGCCGCTGACAAAAGTTATGATTTCTTTGTTTTCCTTAATTTGTTTTTTAAACTCAGATTGATTTACAATTTCTTCAATTTGTTCTGCTATATCAGCAGGAATCCTGACAGAAGTTTCTTCTTCATCATCGATTAGATCAAGAATACCCCTGTAATAAAAATTATATAATGCTTCGGGTAAAACATCTCTAAAGCTGACATCAACTCTTTCATTTTTTGTCTGTGCTTCAATTACCTTTTCCAGAAATTTAATATTTCTTGGAAGTTGATACTGCAGCCAGTCTTTTAGCTGAGCTTTAATCCGTTCAGCAAGAGCATCTATTAATTCAGCCTTGTTTAACTGACTGATTCCACCGAACTGCCAGTACTGTCTGATTTCAGTTAGTTCATTTTTAGTTAAAGTCGCTAAGAAATCTTTTAAATTCTGCTGCTGCATATTTTAGCCCCCTGTATTTGTCAAAATTATTTATTTACATCTCTATTATACAACTCTAGGTCATAATTAGTAAAACTGTTAATAAAAATGCCCTAATTAAAGGACATTGATTAATAAGTTTATTATTCTATTTATTTTAGCAAAAATTGGTTCCGTAAACGGTAGCTGCACATTCTATTTAACTATTTTACTGCTTTAATGCTTCTTCTAATTCCTTTAAATCCTTAATCTTAGAAATTCTTTCACTTAACTCTTCTAATTTACTTATTTCTGCCTGATCAATTAATTCCATGATTTTATCATCGCAGCCTTCAAAATTACCTTTAACCAATGTCTTAAATAATTTTCTTTCTCCCTTTTTTTCTCCCTGTTCCTCTGCATACTTAAATATTCTAACCATCTTGTAATCCCTCCATATTTCTGAGATTTCCTGATCACTTAAAAATTTATCGCTCAATACAAAAGTCATTGCAACAAGATTATTTTTTAAATTTCTTTCTACTTCCAGTTTTTTCTCCAGCTCAATAGTTTCTTTGACTCGATCAACTATTTTCTGATCACTATTCATCAAAGGTAAAAAGATTAAGTCAAGATAATTTATCTTTTCCTTATTTTCAATTTTTGCTTTTAATTCTTCCAGTTTCTTTTTGCCATCTTTTTTAGACATATCTACAACAGTTGAATTATAACCGAGACTGCCGCAGTTAAATCCTGCTGTTGAATCTGTATAGCCCTTAATACATAAAATAATTGTCCGAACTCTATCTCTATACCTATTATACAACTTTAAGTCATAACTGGCAAAACGAATTAAGTCAGAAACAGAAATTTCTGCTTCTTCCTCTAGATGAAGGATTGACCCGTCTTTCAGCATAAAGTTTAAATCCAGTAATTCTAAATTTGTTTCAATCTCAGCAAATTCAGTTTCCAGATAAGAAGCAATTCCAGGCAGCTCCACCTCTAAAAAATCAGCAATATCATTTTTAAAGAGATTAAAAGAGTCTTTAAACACAAAATCATAGTTGTGAGCCGTCACATCAAACTGCTGCATTAAATTTCCTCCTCTTCTAATATTTATACTATTAAAAGTATATCATAGAATAAATTGGAAATAAAGTAAAATTATTATTTTGGTGATAAATAAAAAAGGAGAGCTAAAAGCCCTCCAACATTAAACTAAGCAATGCTTAGTCTCTATATTTATTTAATCTACTATTACGTTCATAAAAAGGGGATTTAAAATTATCATCTGTGATAGCTAAGTTATAATATTTCTCGCCAAACAAAAATTCACCTCGTATTTGGGGTTGTAGATGATAAAATAAGACAATACATCTACAATATTTACAATAATAAATAATATATGTATTATTTAGAAATAATTACATTTCACCCTTAAAATATTTTCCATTTGATGATAAAATATTCATATCATTAATAGAGGCTGATCATCGTTTCAAAATAAAAAGAAAGGAGATATTTTTTTAAAATAAATTGTGAAAATATTCTTAATAAAAAGAAAGGATGATTTGATGTCTTATAATAAGATACAGGATAATTTTTGGATTGACGAAAAAGTAAGAGGCTGGGATTTTAAAACACGGATGACTGCACTTTACCTCCTAAACAATCAGCACAGGTTTTCTGAAGGTCTTTATCACCTTCCCCTAAGCTATATTGTAGAGGATACTAAATTAACGAAAAAAGAAATAGATAAAGCACTTAAAAAGCTCTGCTCTGATAACTTTATTAAGTATGACAGAGTAAATTCTATTGTTTTGATCATTAATGCTTTAAAATATCAACCGTTACAAAATATTAATCACTGTAAAGCAGCATTAAAAAAATTAGAACAGCTGCCTAAATCGCCTTTATTAAAAGAATTAATTGAAAAAGCTAAACTATATAATCCCAAGTTCTATCAGCTCTTAAAGAAAAAAAGTCAGAACATAAAATTTCTCCAAATAGCTTTTCAAGAAATTTCAAATAATGACCTTAATTTAACTCAAACTAAGGGCCTTAGTTTAGATCTAAATAAGGGGCTCAAAAGAGATCAAAAAGATTCTCAAGCTCAAACTCCAACTCCAGTTCCAATTCTAACTCAAACTCAAACTCTAGATAAAAAGGCAGAAATAATTTTTAAAGATAATCAAAACCCAGAATTAAAAAAATTAGAAAAGATGACCTGCTATTTAATCGAGTTAATAGAGAATAATAATCCAAGAGCACCTCTACCAGCTAAAGATCCAGCAGACTCTCGTTTTAAAAAGTGGCTCAAAGAACTGGAAAGACTTCACCGCCTGGGTCCTGTAGGAGCAAATGCAAATGAAAAAAAAGGTTACAGCTTCCAAGAAATCGAAGCTATTATCAACTTCAGTCAGCAGGATCAGTTCTGGAAAAATAATATCTTAAGTGCCCGTGCTTTAAGAAAACAAATAATTAAATTGGAAAACAAGATGAAAAGTTCTAAATACTCTCAATCTAATCAAAAAACTGATATGTTAAAAAACCTATATTTAGCTGCTAAAGAGGAGGAAGATAACAATGGAAAAAACTGAAACTATTAAAATTCTTAGTTACTTAAACAGCTGCTATACTAACCGCTTTAAGTTCCCGAAGGTTAATGATGAAAATGCTAATAAGATGATGATTGAAGTCTGGTATGATTTCTTAAAATACTACGAATACCCGCTGATCACAGCAGCTCTCAAAAAATTAATTATCAATCATCCTAAATGGCCTCCTACACCTGGTGAAATAGTTAAAGAAGCAGCTAATCTAAAAAAGCCTGAATCTGCTAAAATTACAGGAGGTGAAGCCTGGTATCTGGCAACAAAAGCTGTTCATCAATACGGTTATTATAATTCTCAAAAAGGAATGGATTCTCTACCCGATTCAGTCAGAGAGGCGGTTCGCAACTTTGGCGGCTTTGCAGCCCTCTGCCACAGTAAAGATGATAGCTTTACCAAAAATCAGTTTATAAAAATCTACCAGGAAGTTTATCTTAAAAATGAAGATACAGCCTATTTACCACCAGCATTTAAAGAAAAACTGCTGCTAATCTCAGAAAATGATGAGGTGTAAAAAATGCCTAAAAAAATATATACAGAAGCCCAATTATATGACCTGCTCTGGAATAAGGCTGAAGAAATAGAAAAGATTCCGGGAGCAAGAGATCTTAATAGTGATCCTAATCTACCAAATTACCAGGTCTTTATTGACTGTTTTGGTGAATTTAGAAAATCAGAAAAGTTAAAAGTGTTGGTTATGGTTTTTCAAGAACTGAATAGAAGAAATACCTGTTTCTGTAATGACAGCTGTGATTGTGATCCAGGTGAATGTGATAAAAATGTTGTAGATTGCAAAGCAAAATTAGATAAAATTGATGTTATTACTTATTTTGGACTCTTTGATACAATAACTTTTTGATCACTCCTGCAGCCTCTTTTATAAGGGGCTGCCTCTTTTAATTAGATATTTTTCTTCTTTTTGATTCTCTTGAGCTCAGCAGATTCGATATTGCTGAGTAAAATTAGAGTATCAATAGATTCTTTAAGCCCTCTAATCAGCGTTTCAAAGCGCAGCAGTAGATAAATAGATAAAACCATTGGAAAACCATAAGAACTGATTAATGTAAATAACTGCTCCATAATTCATTACCCCTTTCTGAACTTATGTTTACTTTAATTTTATCATTTAAGTTAAGAAAGAGGAAGGATGGTTTGTAAAATTTAATAGATTTTTCTTTAACTTTTGATCTATCAGCAGCCCCTATCTAATTTCTACTTTAGATCTGCTTCTGCTGAATTTAATATTACTTATCCCTTTATTCTTTTAATTTATTACCCAAATTTTCTTCTATAAAATCATCATCAACATATTTAAAAGATTGAGGGGCAGTAAAATTATTTATACTGTCTTTAGAAATCGCTTTATTATAAAGATTTAATTTATCAATCTTCATTTTAATACATTTGTTCTCTTATTTCAACTCTATTGTCATAGAAAATTAATAATTTAAAAGTAAAAAAATCACTAAGTACAGACCTGATATAATTTTTTTAGCAGGGCGATAACCCTGCGGTTTCTCCCCACAAAGCTCCCGCCTTAAAATTTATGAAAGTATCTCCACAATATCTAAAAAAATAACTACTGTATCATCTACAGCAGCACCCAAATTAATTTATTCAAATATTTATTACTCTTTTGTGTAATAATCATAAGTTTGTTTTAAACCAGATTTCAGGTCAAACTGAGGCTCCCAACCCAGAATTTCTTTAGCCTTAGTATTATCTAAAGCTGAATGCCTTATATCTCCATATTTTGCCTCTTTATGGCTTACTTCAAGCTGATAGGATGATAGTTCATTTAAATCTTCTACAAGCTGATTTATGCTGTTTTGGACCGCTGTGCTGATATTTAAGAGTTGATTGTCAGCTTTATCTAAGGCTAAATAATTAGCTTTAACCAGATCATAAACATGGATAAAATCCCGGCTCTGTTTACCATCACCAAAGATTACTGGATCTTCTTCTGCTAAGAGCTTATCTAAGAAGATAGAAACTACTCCACCTTCTCCTTTGGGATCCTGTCTTGGTCCATAGGCATTGGCATAGCGCAAGATAGTATATTTTAAATCATATAATTCAGCATACATCTTGAGATAATGCTCGACTGTATGTTTTGTTATTCCGTAAGGTGACATTGCTTTAACTGGATGTTCTTCAGCAATTGGTAAATGCTCCGGCTCTCCATAGACTGCTGCCGAAGAAGCATAGATTATTTTTTCTGCTCCATACTCTCTACAGTTTTCTAAAAGATTGATAGTTCCTAAAATATTATTTTCTGCATCAAAGATAGGATCTGCAATTGACTGCTGCACATCTATCTGAGCTGCATGATGAATAACATGGCTGATCTTATTTTCTTGAAATACTTTTTCTAAGTTCTGATCTCTGATATCAAGCTGATAGAATTTAGCCTTTTTGTTGATGTTTTCTTTTTTGCCTGAGCTTAAATTATCTACTATTATTACTTCTTTCCCCTGTTCAATTAGATAATCAGCTATATTGGAGCCGATAAAACCGGCTCCACCTGTGATTAATATCTGCATTGATTTAAAACACATCCTAAGATTTAATTTTAATCTAAAAAAGCCGCAATAGGGTAGTATACTCTTACTTCAGCTTATAATAAATCTCATCCAGTTTCTCTACAGTTTCCTTAAGCTCATCCTCATAATCCCGGAGTACATAATCTAAATTATCGAGCTCAGAATTATAGACATCAAAGACCTTCTCTAAAAGTTTTAAAATACCATTTAAGCGGTCTTCTATCTGCTCATCAGCTTTTAGCTGATATTCTATTTCTTCTATTTCTGTAAAATAAAGAGGCAGCCTTCTGCTCAATATCTCTTCTAAGTCCGATATTTCCTCTTTAACGACAGTTAATTCTCCATTGGCTAATTTATACTGCAGCTTATCTCGAATCTGATAGAGGCTCAGCTGAACGTCTTTTAAGAGTTTTACATTTACCAGATTATTTTTCCGCTGCCCACTATTTTTTAACTCTCTAAAATAGATTAAAAGAGCAAAGAAAACTAAGATAATGATCATAAAAGACTGAGTTGTAGCAATTTTAGTTAATAAAAAGGCAGTTAAACCAAAGCTGAAGCTGATTAAATAGAGTATCTGCCGGCTCTGTTCCTCATTTAAACCGCTGTCTAAGAGTATGTGGTGTAGGAGCCTTGAACGAAGCTGAGTAAGATCAAAGTCCTTTTTAAAGATCAGCTGATAAAAAACAATTAAACCATTAATAATTGGAATCCCGAGCAGCATTGCCGGTAAGACTAAGGAAATAAAGGTTATACTTTTAACAGCACCGATAATAGAGATCAGTCCCAGCACTGCCCCCACAAACATACTGCCTGAATTACCGAGCTCCCAGTTTTGATGATTGCGGGCTAAGTATTTAATGATAATTAAACCCAGCAGTAATAAAGCTGCTGAAACTACTGTCAGGTAGCGGCCTAAATCCCAGGCAATAATTAAAATAAATAAGGATGAAATAATAGCAATACCTGAGGCTAAACCTTTTAAGGCATCAAGTAAGTTTAATAAATTGATCATTAAAACAAACCAGACTAAGGTTACTGGAAAACTTAATTCTTCAAAGTAGATAAAACCTTCAAAGGGATTGGTTATGTAGTTAACTCTGATCCCAAAATAGACGAGATAGGCTACTGCTAAGACCTGCAGCAGTAGCTTTGTTTTAAAGCTTAGATCTTTATAATCATCTAAGAGCCCCACAAGATAAATTAAAGTTAAGGCTGATAAAAGATGAAAACTGGCTACCTTCTCGACTCCTAAGACTAAAAAGCCAGCAGTAAAAATTAAAAAAACTAGTGCTCCACCCAGAGGTATCTTATTTCTTTTAGCTGAATTCTGCATAAAAACCACCTTATTTTGATTTAAATAATTTTTCTAGAAAAGTTTCTGCTTTGTCATCTGTTTCCTGGTGTTCATATATATCTTCTCGCTTTAGGACCTTAATTCCTGTTTTTATTATTATTTTTATGTCCAGCCAGAGACTCTGGTTTTCTACATAGTATTGATCTAAGGCTATTTTATCTTTAAAAGTACAGTGATCTCTGCCGTTTATCTGGGCACAACCTGTTACTCCCGGTTTAGCCTGATAGACTCCTTTGTTTTTTCTGGCCTGGTGAAATTCTTTTTCTGCCAGAATTAAGGGTCTTGGTCCCACAAAGCTCATTTCTCCTTTGATGATGTTAAAAAGCTGTGGCAGTTCATCTAAGCTGGTGACCCTTAAAAAGTTACCAAAGCTTGTTATGTAATCTTCTCTATTATCTAAATCACGGCTTGCTTTATTTTTTGGTGTGTGGTGGTACATTGTTCTAAATTTGTAGATTATAAAGTCTTTTCCATACTGTCCTACCCTTTTTTGTTTGAAGATTGCTGGCCCGTTTGATTCTATTCTAACAATTAGAGCAATTACAAGCAGCAAAGGAGATAAAATGATGATTAGTAATATTGAAAGTATTATGTCAAATATTCTTTTGGTCATTTTATCACCCTTTCTTTAGCTAAAATACTTATCTAATTGATCTAGCAAAGTTTCTTTATCAAAATTATCTTCATAATAATTTCTTGAATTATCCCCCATTTTTTTCAATTCTTTTTTGTTTTTATTTAAAAGTTGAATAATATTATTTGCTAATTCTTCATCGTCGCCTGTTTCAGAACATAAACCAGCTTCTGCTTCTTTAATAATTTTCCTAGATTCACCGTTTACTGCTGCTATTACAGGGACCCCACAGGCCATATAAGACTGAAGTTTTGCTGGTACTGACATATTAAATAAAGAATTATCTGTTAAGGTTAGTAAAGCAGCATCTGAAACCGCCATATATTCTGGTATTTCTTTTGCCGGTTTTCGATCAATAAAATTAAAAGTTTGATTTAAATTATTATTTTCAACCTCAGTTATTAATTCTTCTTTATATCTTCCATCCCCAATAATATTAAAAACCACCTTTTTTTCTAAATTCTGTTTTTTTAATTTTGAAGTTACATCTAATAATATATCAAGTCCCTGTGCATAACCAATATTACCAGCAAAAGTAATATTGAATTTATCCTTATTAATTTCTTCTTTTTCACTTATCTGGATTGGTTTATAAAATTCTTCTGCATATTGAGGTAAATATTCTAACTTCTCTTTTTCTACTCCTCGTTTTGCAATACTATCTACAAAACTCCTAGAAGTTGTAAAAATCTTATCACAGGAAGAATAAACATAATCCACTATTAAATCTACAAATTTAATTATCAATGGATGATCAAAGTTTGTTAAAGCTTCCAATGTATCCGGCCACAAGTCTTGCACATAAATATATCCTGGTATTTTATTTTTTTTAGCATAAAAGACTCCTGGTAAAGCCTGAAAGATTGGAGATGTTTCGTTCATAAAAACATAATCAGCTTTAATACTCGTAAATAAACCCCATAAGATACCTGAAATAACAAAAGAAATATAGTTTAAAATTAAAGTAAAGCTATTATTACCGCGTGGAATTACTGGAACCCTAATAATATTAATCCCTTTATACTTTTCTTTTCTTTTTTTGAAATATCCATACCCTTGATAGAATTTACCTTCAGGATAATTTGGTATTGAGGTTAAAACTGTTACTTTATAACCTCTTTTTACCCATTCCTTACAGATATCGTTTATTCTGAACTGTTCTGGGTAAAAACACTGTGATATGACTAAAATATGTTTTTTCAATCTTGGTTTCACACCTTTATTTACTTATTCAAAGAATTATATAAATTTAGATAGTCATTATATCTTTCATATTTATCAAAATTATCTTTAGCAAATTTAACACAGATTTCAGGATCAAAACTTAGTTCTCCAGTATATAATTTATTAATAATTTTAATAACAGAGTCTATATCTCCCTTTTCAACAATTCTACCAACATTGTTATTTACTGATTCAACACTTCCTCCAGTATTAAAAGTAATTACTGGAGTTCCACAAGCTAATGCTTCTAAATTAGTTGTAGGAAAATTATCCTCTAAAGTTGGATTCAAAAATACATCAGCTGCTGAATAAATTTCTATCAATTCTTTCACATCATTAGTTCTTTCAATACCAATTATATTTTTGGGAAGTTTATTTTTTTGATTTTTACTTAATCCAACTAGAACAATTATTTTATTATCATCAAGCTTATTTGCTAAATCAATAAAATATTTAAGACCTTTTCTTCTTGTCCACTTACTGGCAACCCCTAAAATCATTAGCTTATTTTTCATATTATGTTTATCTTTGAAATTGCTTTTTAGTGGTCTAAATTTATATAAGTCAATTCCATTATTAATAACTTTTATTTTATAATTTTTTAAAAATGATTTTTTTACTAAATCTGCTAACCAATCAGATGGTGTAACAATAATTAAATTATTATCATCCAATTTATTAAAAATTATTTTTTTATCTATATAATTCTTTTTAGAATTATCAATAAAATAACTTGCAGGATATTCTTTTTTTTGAGGACAATTCTGACATTTAGTTTTCCAATTTTCACAGCCAACATAATCAAAATAAGAACAGTGTCCGGTGAAAGACCAGCAGTCATGTAAGGTCCAGACTACTTTTTTATTATTTTCTTTTAGATAATCAAATAATATTTTCACATTAATATAATATCCATGTAAGTTATGAAAATGAACTATGTCAGGATTAATCTCATCTATCTTTTCAATAAACTCTATAGTAGACTTTTTAGAAGCAAACCCATGCCTATCTAATAATCTAGTGACTGCAACATGAAAATAATTATCAAATCTTGACCCAATTCTAATAATATTATCATCTTCAGTTATAGACTCTCTACCATAAGCTACATAACTTTGATGCCCTTTTTCTATCAACAAATTATTTAAATCTTGAGCTATTCTGCCTGTACTTCCAATTCCATAAACAGAATTTATTTGCAGAACTTTCATTTGTTTTTTCTCCAAACAACATCATCAATGATTTTAGTATAACTCTGAATAAGTTTAACCACCTTAACTGATACATTATCATCCTGATAATCATCAGCTAAATAAGTTTTCTCATTGTTTTTTTTCATATTTCTGCTTATATCAACAGCCTGAACTATATCTTTTTCAGTTATACCACCGATTACAACTGTACCTTTATCTAAAACTTCCGGTCTTTCTGTCGAAGTTCTAATTAATACTCCTGGAAAGCCTAAAATAGCTGATTCTTCAGAAAGAGTTCCACTGTCAGATAGAGTACAGAAAGAATTTAGCTGCAGCTTATTATAATCAAAGAAACCAAAAGGTTTAAGCTGTTTGACTAAAGGATGAAATTCAAATCCTCTTTCTTCAATTCTTTTTTTGCTTCTCGGATGAGTTGAATAAACAATCGGCATCTGATATTTTTCTGCAATATCATTTAAGGCATTCATCAAAGATAAAAAGTTTTCTTCATTATCTACATTTTCTTCCCGGTGAGCAGAAACAAGAAAATAATTATCTTTTTCAAGATTTAGTTCTTCTACAACATTGCTGTTTTCTATTTTTTCTTTATGTTTTTTTATTACTTCAGTCATTGGGGACCCGGTTACAAAAATATGTTCTTTTCTAATACCTTCTGATAAAAGATATCTGCGGCTGTGTTCTGTATATGGTAGATTAATATCTGAAATATGATCTACAATCTTTCTATTTATTTCTTCCGGTACATTCTGATCAAAGCATCTATTACCAGCTTCCATATGAAAAATAGGTATTTTTAATCTTTTAGCTGCTATTGAGCAAAGTGCTGAATTTGTATCACCCAAGATTAGAAGAGCATCTGGCTTTTCTTGAGCTAAAAGTTCATAGGATTTTGAAATTATATTCCCTATAGTATCTCCTAAATGATCTCCTACAGCTTCTAAAAAATGATCTGGTTCTCTTATGCCCAGTTCTTCAAAAAAGACCTCATTTAACTCATAATCATAATTCTGACCTGTATGTACTAAGTGATGATTAAAATATCTATCACAGGCCTTTATAACCTCAGATAAACGTATTATCTCAGGTCTGGTGCCTATAATAGTCATTACTTTTAACTTATCCATTTAATTAAACCTCCAAAAAGTATGTATCGGGATTGTCGGGATCATAACATTCATTTGCCCACATTACTGTTACCATATTTGTATTTCCTGTATTTTCTATATTGTGGGTATAACCTGTTGGTATATCTACTACTTCTAATTTGTCTCCACTTACCTCATATTCTATTACTTCCTCAGAATAAATATCTCTAAATCTGATTATTCCCTGGCCGCTAACTACTAAAAATTTCTCGTTTTTAGTATGATGCCAGTGATTACCTTTAGTTATACCTGGTTTGGATACATTAATAGAAACCTGACCACTATCTTCAGTTCTCAGCATTTCTGTAAAGGAACCTCTTTCATCTTCATGCATTGTTAAATCATAAGAAAAGTTATCTTCTGGCAGATAACTTAGATACATACTGTATAATTTTTTAGTGAATTCATCTCCCATATCAGGTAAATAAAGATTTTCTCTACTTTCTTTAAAGCTTTTTATTAACTCTGCTAATTTACCAAGTTTAACCGCATGAGTTACTGGTACTTTGCAGTATTTATCTTCTTTAACTACTTGATCATCCAAAGCATTAATAAACTGCTCTACTACATCATCAATATAGGCTAGAGTTAATTCTACTTCCGGATCATGAACTTCAATTTCTAAATCATTAGCTATATTATGGCAGAAAGTAGCTACTACAGAATTATAGTTTGGCCTTGACCATTTACCAAAGAGGTTAGGCAGCCGATAAACATAAACTTTTGCTCCTGTTTCTCTGCCGTATTCAAAAATAACTTCTTCTCCGGCTTTTTTACTTCTACCATAAGGATTATTTAATTCTGCCTGAATGGAAGAAGTAATTAAAATTGGAGCCTGATTATTATGTTTTTTTAACAAATTCAAAACTTTAGAAGTAAAGCCATAATTACCTTTCATAAATTCTTCATCATTTTCTGGACGGTTAACACCAGCCAGATGATAAACAAAATCACATTCTTTAGTATATTTATCTAAAAGTTTTTCATCTGTTTCTCTATCATAACAAAATACATCTTCATAACCTCTATTTTTTAATTCAGCTCTTAAATTTTTACCGACAAAACCTTCTGAACCTGTTACTAATATTTTCATTAAAGATCAACCTTCCTTTATTCAGGCCAATTATTTAATTCATCTTGTACATAATCAAGTTCTAATAATTTTTCTTTTACTTCTTCTACAGTTAATCTTTTTGTATTGTGAGAATTATATTCTCGATTACCGGATAGCTCTTCTTCTCCTTCTACAAAATATTTATCATAGTTTAAATCTCTGGTATCAGCAGGTACTCTAAAGAAACCTCCCAGATCTTCAGCTACTAAATATTCCTCTTTAGTAAGTAAAGTTTCAAATAATTTTTCTCCATGTCTGGTACCAATTATTTTAATTTCATTATCAGCATTAAATAATTCCTTAATTGCCTGAGCTAAATCTCCAATTGTACATGCTGGAGCTTTCTGCACCATTATATCTCCTGCTTCAGCATTCTCATAGGCAAAAAGTACTAATTCAACTGCTTCTTCCAATTTCATTAAAAATCTCGTCATATCTGGATTAGTTACAGTAATTGGATCACCATCTTTTATCTGTTTGATAAATAGAGGAATTACTGAACCACGAGAAGCCATTACATTACCATATCGAGTACCACAAATAACTGTTTCTTCTGTAGATAATTTTTGCGATTTAGCTACAAATACTTTTTCCATCATAGCCTTAGAAATTCCCATAGCATTGATTGGGTAGGCTGCTTTGTCTGTGGATAAGCAGATTACTTTTTCTACCCCACTGGCTACAGCAGCATTAAGCACATTATTTGTTCCTAAAATATTTGTTTTAACAGCTTCGACTGGAAAGAATTCACAGGAAGGTACCTGTTTTAAAGCTGCAGCATGAAAGATATAATCTACTCCATGCATTGCATCTCTCAAACTATTTTCATCTCTTACATTACCAATAAAGAACTTTATTTTATCATTTTTATATTTTTTACGCATATCATTTTGTTTTTTTTCGTCACGAGAAAAAATTCTTATTTCTTTGATATCTGTATCTAAAAATCTTTTTAAAACGGCATTACCAAATGAACCTGTACCACCTGTTATTAATAGTGTTTTGTTTTTAAACATTAAATACCTCCCGACAATTATCATGTACAGCTTTTAACTATATTAACTCAACTTTCAATATTAGGTTTTAGTAATAAAAATTAAATTAATTTTTGGTTATCTATAAAAATTGCAAAATTTTGTTATTTACCTTAGCCTTCTAATTATTTTAGGTATTTGTTTGATAATCGACCAATATTTCTAAGAAACATTAAAGATAATAGTTTGTAAATTTAATTTTAATTACAAATAAAAAATTTTAAAATTAGGTAAGAAAATAAAATAATAACTAGATTATGAACATCAAAACTAATTTAAATCTATAACCTCTATTCTGATCTAGAAAAAGCATAAAAACTAGAAAAAGAGTTTAAAAATCTATTCAAAATATCTGATTTTTAAAAAAATAAAATATTTAAATCTTTGGCACCAAAATATTATTCAGTCTAAACTAGATCTTTTCTATAAAGCTAAAGAAAAATCAAATTTATTTAATTTTTAATAAACATTATAGAAAATTTTAAAAAAATAAAAGAGATAAGATAATTAAATCGAAGCTATGGATTGTCAACCCTTTTTAAAACAATTTTTTATCGAACATTAAATATCTATATTCAACAGGTGTTAGGTAATCTAACAACCTGTGGATTCTGTGGTTATTATACCAGTTAACATAGTAAAATAGCTCATATTCCAGCTCTTCAAAGCTGTTGAAGATCTATTATAAGCGAATTCAGTCTTAACTACTTTAAAGGCTGCTTCTGCCACTGCATTATCATATGGACAACCTTTATTGCTTAAAGAACGCTCAATATCGAAGCTGTCTAAAATATCATCGATAGCTTTATTTTTGAATTCATTACCTCTGTCAGTATGTAAAATATTAATCTGATCCAGTGGTCTTTTAATACTTTTAAAGGCCTCGGTTACTAATTCAGTATTTTTCTTGCTGCATAACCTATAAATTCACAGTTGAAGAGGTCGATTATCAGGTAAATATAATTCCATTTACCTTTTACATTAAAATAGGTTAGATCACTGACAACAACATCTAGAGCTTCTTCTATATCAAATTCTCTGTTTACAACATTGGCTATTTTATCTTCATTACAGCTGGGAGAATGAACCTTGTATTGCTTTTTGGTATAAGTGGAAACTAAGCCATATTTTTTCATTATTTTACTGATTCTACGCTTGGACACCTGGTAACTATTTTAGCTAATTTTCTTTTGATTTTCCTGGTTCCATAGTGATTTTTACTTGCTTTGTGAATAATTATTACTTCATTTTCTTGTTCTGTATTAACTTTGTTTTCTTTTGGGGTATAATAGATTATACCCCTTGATATATTAAGTGCTCGGCACATGGCGCTAATACTGTATTTATCCCTGTTTGCCTTGATAACTGCTATTTTCGTCCCATTATCAGCGACGCTTGCTTTAAAATATCATTCTCCATTTTTAGCTGTTTGTTTTCTTTTTGTAATTTAATTAATTCTTTTTCTTTGTCAGATCTATTATCTTTAACGCTCAATGAGCCTGAATTGTTATAGTCTTTTATCCATTTATGAAGCGTGGACCTTGCCATTCCGTATTCATTGCGCATTTCAGTTTGATTTTTACCATTATTGGCTAGCGCAACAACTTTTCTTTTCATTTCTTCAGAATATTTTGTAGGCATGATATTTTCCTCCATTTTAGTTTGTTATTATCTTATTATATCATGTCCGAGAAAAACTGTTTAATTAATTATAACCGATCCACTATCTATATTTAAAGACATTTTTCAAAGTATCAATTTCTTTGAGTATTTCAAAATGTCTTTTTGCCATAGATTCAATTGTATAGTTATCAATTTTTTTAATATTAGCTTTTGACATATTATTCATTAATTTAGGATTCTCTAAAATAGTTTTCATTTTTTTAGATAACTCTTCTATATTTTCATTTTGTATAATATATCCATTTTCACCATTATCAATTAGTTCATTCCCTGCAACACAATTTTCAGTTGTAATAACAGGAAGACCATAGGCCATTGCTTCATTTATTACCAGCCCCCATATATCTTCACGAGTCGGCAATATAAAAAGATCCGCAGCTTTAAAATAATCAGCAAGAATATCCTTTTTTTTGAAATTAATAAAAAAAACATTTTCCAAATTATTATTTTTAATAATTTTTTTATATTCTTCAATAGGAGAACCACCAACTATTAATAAAGCAACATCATCAGCATTATTTTTATGAGCTTTTAAAAGTATATCAAATCCTTTACGATAGATAAACTTTCCCACCCCCAATATAATTTTATCATATGAATTAATATCTAATTTATTTCTTATTTCTTTTTTCTCATCAAAATTAGAAGAATAATTAACAATATCATTCTCTTTAATAGAAGTGAAAGGGTACCTATATATTTTATCTTCTGTTGCACCATAGTGAATTAAATATTTATCTGAATTCTTACTCGGGCTTAACCAATATGTAGCTGATGATATTAAAAATTTCTTAATACTGTATTTAATCCAATTATCTTTTTTTATCATCCCCCCATCAATATTTAATATAAATGGGATATTTTTATATTTCAAATATAATATCGATAAAATCCCAGTCAGAGTTGAGTAGTCATTAACTATTATTAAACTATCATCTTTATTAAGATATTTATTGAATCCAAAAGAAATTGAATAACCACCAAAAAATTTGAAACTTCTCAGGAAAATTTCTTTATGATTTTTTGCTTTTTTACTACTCCAAGAATCATCTCTATTATAAGCTTTTTTATAATCATATATAATACTTAAATCAATATATTTTCCTAATTCATTAAAAAATTCAGTTTTATATGGAGATTTAGCTTGTTTTATAATATATACCTTCATTTTTACTCCTTAGTTAAATTTATTAAACTTGAATTCGGTAAGTAAAAAGTTAAAATAGTTCTTTTTAGATTTTTGCCGTTAAAAAATCATTTCAATCTATTAAAACTAAATATTTTAAACAACCAGTTAAATAAATTATCCAGCTTCCAGATTTTAGATCCACTTAACTAAACTATGGTTTTCATAGCTTAAAAAATTATCCTAAACTGTACTGGTAGTTTTAATTAATTATACCCAATCCAGTTTTTTTGTAAAGAACATTTTACCACAAACCTTAAGGGGGGTTCTATTTTTTTATTCAAAAAAATTTGAACTAGATTTACTGTTTAATAACTATCATAACTTGATTCGGTATTTTTACTTGCCGAATTCAAGTTAAAAATAAAATGTTTACACACTTCAAACAATTTAAAAAAATGTTACTTAAATACGAACTTTAAATAAAAAATAATAAAAAGACCTTGTTGATAAATATAATCTAAATGATATTAATAAGACAGTTATAACTGCATTGTTTCTGAAAAGTCAAGTAAATTTTAAAAATACTTTTGTAGTACCAGCTATTTTATGCAGCTGTTGATTTTCTCTTTCGATTGAGCCGTTTTCTTCTATCAATAGCTGATTGATGTTTCTTCTTTCTTTGATCTATAATTTCATCGGCTTTGCCGTTATATTTTTGATCTGGTGTTACAAACTCTATACCCTGGTGCAGTCTTTCAGAATTGTAATATTCAATAAAATTATCTATATCTTCTCTGGCTTCATAAAAGCTCTGATAGGTTTCTTTTCTATAGACATTTTCATACTTAATTGTCTTGTGGAAAACTTCAATCTTCCCGTTTGTCTCTGGATGTTTTACAGCTGTTCTGATGTGCTTAATCTCCCATTCTTCAAGGAATTCGGTAAAAGATTTAGACACAAGCTGAGTGCCATTATCACTTACAAGAACTGGCCTGCTTACAGGATCTGCTTCAAATATACCTGCTTTAAACATTGCTCTGCTAAGGACCCGCTGCATATCGTCTGCAGTCATAGTTTGAGAGAGTTCTCCATGTATGATTTTACGGGAGTAGCCATCAAGAACACAGATCAAATAGGCATGGGTATTTTTTACAGGGATATAGCTAATATCGGTATGCCACATTTTGTTTGGCTGATCAACTTCAATTTTGCCGTCTGCATTTTTCTTTTTGTGATATTCCTGTTCAGGAATAAGACCAGCATCTTTAAGCACCCGATATGTACTGGATGCTGACACATAAACAATATCATCATCCATCATCTTTTTAGTAAGCTTTCTATGCCGCTGATCAGGGTGTTTAAGAGCATAATCTATAATTGCCTGTTTTTCTTCCTCTAAAAGGCTGTGAGGGCATGAGGCAGGGGTAGACTTATGGTTTTTAAGCCCTTCCATACCTTCAGCTTTATAGCGTTTTCTCCAGTCATAGTAACGCCAGGAATTAAGTTTTAATATTTCGCAGGTTGTTTTAACAGGCAGAGTGGATTCTTTCACAATATCCATTAGTTTTCTTTTTTCATCTGCTGCAAGCCAGTCATTTTTGATTTCACCATGCAGTCCTATTTGTCGTTTTTTTTTAGAATCTGCAGTTCACAGGTTTGTTCTACCAGAGTCTGTTTTAGTTTATCGACTTCATCTTTAAGTTTCTGTTTTTCAGGATCTTTTTTCTTTTTGTTTCTAAAGACTTTGCCTGCAGAACCAATAAGTCTTTTTTTCCACTGATAAAACTGACTCTCATAAATACCATGTTTACGGCAGGTCTCAGAGATATTATCATTTTGAAGACCTTCAAGAACAATTTCCATTTTTTCTTCAGGTGAGCGTTTAGTATTTTTACTCATAATTATCTCCCTTTCTGGTTATTATTTTGAAGGAAGAAAACGACCATGTCAAGTTAGCTGGCATAATTCAAATTACTACAAAAAACTTTTGGAAATCTCTTTGACGGGCTTAGAAACATTATAATAACCATTAATTTTCTTAAAACTGATTTTTCCATTTTTTAATATTACTAATAGGAATATTGATATCTGTAATAATAGATGAATTTATTAATGAATATAAAGTATCAATATTATTTCTTTCAATTATTGGTATATTAAATGATCTACTTTTCTCCTTTGCCCTATTGTCAATACTAATAATTATTGTTCTATTTTTATATTGTAATGATCTAATCCCGCCATGAAGTCGAGTTCCTACATAATCAATATTTTCTTCATTCAAAACTCCATCAAAAGCTTTAATAGAAGGATCAAGAATCATGACATTATCAATATTTACATTAAGCTCTGTTAAATATTCATAATCTAAGAGACCCTGAGGCCAAAAATATATTTCTCTATAATTTTTTTTCAAAATTTTTACTAACTTCAAATCTTTTTGCATATCCTTATTATAATTTGTTAAGGTAAAAACAACTTTGTCTGATTTATTTTTCTTAATTTGCTTGCAATGATCTTTTGTTAAATTCCACATTGTTGGACATGATGTATTAATTACATTATTTATTCCTATCTTTTTAAGCATTCTAGAAGTATAATCATCTCTAACACTATGAAGATATTCTGAAGATAATAAGGATTTTAATAATAGTTTAGTGTAAAAATTAGGCTTATTACCATATTGCCACCAACCAACACCCATTAATATACTGGGTCCAGTATATTTTGAAAGTCTCCAAGTAATATCCCATTGTCTTTTAAAACCAAAAAAAGTTGATTTAAGTAAATTACTTCCCAAAACAAATTTATAATCAAAATTTTTAAAATGTCTCATGTAATAATAAGATTTTGGAAGATGCGTTGAGATTTCAATTGCAAAAGATTTTCCCAGTATCATATTTAACTCATTTTTTGCTGATTTAGAAATAATTTTATCTCCTAAATTCATTGTTGAAATTCCAGGATCATGTAATAATATTTTTTTCATTTTATTCCTCCTGTATATAAGTGCGTTACGTCAAATCTAATAGTTTTTTAAAATATTTTTTTAATTAAGCGAATTTCATAAAAATAAGCCTTGATATAACAAAGATTTTAATGATATAAAAAGGGCTTCACCCCATCTTGTCGAATTTAATAGTAGCACCCATCAAAAATCGAAAGAAGGTGAAGCCCTATTAATAATATTCGACAAGAGTGTCTCTTTCCCTTTGAAGAATTGCTGAATTTATCGGAAACAGACAAATTGATTTGTATTTTAGATCCTATTGATCTTAAGCCTATTGTTGAAAAGATTAAACCTAAGTCTAATAAAGGACCAACTGGATACAATCCAGAAGCTATTTTAAGAGCTTTTTTGGTCCAACAAATCGAAAAAATTCCTAGTAGAGCAGACTTAGTAAGTAAAATTGATAGAAGTCCATATCTCAGATATGTCTGCGGTTTTTCTACCACTGGCAGGGTGCCCAGTGAAGCAACATTTAGCCGCTATTACAGCAAATTATCTGAGGCTGATGAGCTGGAAACACTTATGAATAACCTTTTAGATCAATGTATAGAACTTGATTTATTGAACACTGAAATAATGGCTATTGATGCTTCAAAATTAGAAGCATATGAAAGAGCTAAGCCAAGGTCAAAGATAGATAAGAAAAATAATTCCACCCCTGATTGGGGTACAAAATTTGACTCTCATAAAAATCAAATAACCTGGTTTGGCTGGAAGATACATGCTGCAACTGAAACCAAATCTGAATTACCAATTGCTTTAACTTTAACTCCAGCTAATCACTCAGATAAAACTCAAGCAATACCTTTAGTTGAAAAGGTTAATAGCTTTTTAGCTGAAAGAAATTTAACTAAGCCCAAATACTGGACTATGGATTCAGGTTATGACTATACTGATATCTATGAGCATATTCTCTTTGAACAAGAATCTCAGGCTATTACACCAATTAACAAGCGTAATGCTCAACAACCACCAGCTGGTTTTTATGATTTTAAAGGGTAAAGGGACACCAGTCTGCAGTGGAGGTCATAAAATGTATTACTGGGGTCATTACAATGGAGTCAACAAATTCAGATGTCCACATGTATGTGGTAAAGTTAATTGTATTCACGGAACTAAATGGTGTTCTGATAAAAATTATGGTCGAGTAACTAAAACAAGACCGAAAGATAATCCAAGATACATATCAACTCCACATAGAGGTTCTAGAAACTGGAGAAAGATCTACAATAAAAGGACCAGTGTTGAGAGAACTTTTTCCAGATTAAAAGAGCATCTAAATTTAGAAAACTTAACTGTAATGGGAGCCAAGAAAGTTAAAACTCATTTGCTATTAAGTTCTATCAGTTTGATAGCTGCAAGAATAGCTGCCGAAAAAATCAAACTAAAAAATCAGAATTCAGCTGCATAAACAGCAATTTTAAACATGATTTTAAGTTACCCAAGCTAAGTGCGTCTAAATTCAGCAGTAAATCTATGGTAAATCATTAAAATCTAAAATTTCTAGCTAAAAGGTTTATTTTTATGATTCGCGGACAATATTTTTTTAACTTGAATTCGGCAAGTAAAAAGTTAAAGTAGTTCTTTTTAGATTTTTGCCGTTAAAAAATCATTTCAATCTATTAAAATTAAATATTTAGTCTTAATTTATATAACCAGTAAAATAAATTATCCAGCTCCCAGATTTCAGACGCACTTAACTAAACTATGGTTTTCATAGCTTAAAAATTAGTCTAAACTGTACTGGTGGTTTTAATTTAGGACCACCTTCTTTCTAAAATCTGTTAACGCCTTTCTAAGATGTGTAATTGTTTTTTTCAGCAGTTTATTTGGGGCAAAGCGGATATGTTTGTACCAGCCGCTGCCGCAGATATTGCCTGCTATTTTGTAAAATATTCTTCTGATCGTTTTTATCTCATGCTGGTGCATACTTTCAGGTAAGAAAGTTCTCTTAAACCAGTTATTAAGATTGAAAGCAATCATTTTGATCAGTAAATACAGCTCATTACATTTACGATTAATCTGAGTGTTCTGGTCGAAAGCGAAGCCTTCTTTCAGCTCGTCGATCTTGTTTTCAATATTACAGCGTTGGTTGTAGTCATTGAATACTTCTTCAGCTGTTAGATAGTCAACATTAGTAACTATGGCCTGATATTCATAGGTGAACTCTTCAAAAAGAAGCTGACCATTTTTGTTGCTTTTTGGTAATGATTTTTTGATTAAAACAAATCTACGCTCTCTATCCCAGCTTTTTAGTGGTACTCTAATTTCAGTAACACTAAATGTGTTATCAATTTTGACCCAGGGATATTGATCTGGATTCTCATTAACATAATCAATAATCTTTTTGACACCATTTTGCATTTTAGCTTTGATCACATATTCGATACCGTTATCTTCACAGTATCTGAAGTTTTTCTGGTCAAAGAAACCTCTATCTGCTCTGATCCTTTTTAGATACCAGGTTTCAGGTAGAGTCTCAATACAGGATTCTAAGAAACTAAGGAATTCATGGTTGCTGTGATGAGTGCCTTCCTCCAGTGTCAGGTTAAGTAGTTCATCAGTCTTAGAAATGATACCAACTTTTTCTTTAAAAGAAGGTCTGCCTTTATATCTGGGATTATATCCATTTGCAGAACCTTCCTGATTACCAAAAACGGTACAGACTGTATCATCAAAGTCGAGTATTACTTCTTTAGCAGGCTGTGTTTTAGCAATTGTTGCAAGAAGATTTTTATTGAGCTCTCTCAGTTCATTTACACTTTCTTCTGACATAGCTTTTAAAAGATCACGACATACTTTTTCACTGGGAACATTAAAATCTTTTATCTTTAGATATCCTGCATCTTCTCTAAGAGTTTCATAGTGAGAAAAGCGGGAATAGCCCAGGATGGATGCATCAACCATAAAATCAATGATATCAGCAGGCTGATAGATTGCATTAGCTGCTTTTTGATAGCTAATATTATCTGAGATTAGAGATTTAAAATCTATACAGGATTTAGCAGCTTCCAGATAAGAAAAGGCTGGACAACTGGACACAGTATCACTGTCAAATTTAGCTGGAATATTTAATTTGTTAAAACTATTTATTTTATTGTTGTTTTGTGGTAAACTCATATCAGAATCTCCTTTTTGGTTTTGGTATGGTTTTTGTGCTAAAAACATTTTACCACAAACCTTAAGGGAGATTCTATTTTTTTATTCAAAAAAAATTGAACTAGATTTACTGTTTAAAGACTATCATAACTGGATTCGGTATTTTTACTTGCCGAATTCAAGTTTAAATTAATCTAAATTAAGCGTATTATGAAATTCGCTTAAATAAGAAAAACTTAATAATCTTTATAATAATTATTACTTAAAGTGTTCAATCCAAATCCAAGTAAAAAGAAAAAATTGCTTGTACCTATTACAGTACTATGTAAAAAAATTGATAAAATAGTTACAGAAAAGAAAATTATGAGTACTATTTCACGACTTTTAATGTTGTTATATATAAGAACTTTAAAATAAAAATAAAATAAAAATAACAAAGTTAATACACCTATTGGAATGCCAAAATATGCAATAACTTCAAGTACAATATTATGTGCTCCAAATTTTCCTAACGATAAAAACCCATTTCCAAGTAAAGGATTTTTATTTATTTGTCTAAATACATCTTTATAAATTTCATGTCGTCCCATATCATTTGTAATTTCATTTCTTAATAATAACTTTAATGTTCTACTATTAAGACCTATTTTTTCAAAAAAACCAATTAAAAAACTTAATACAATCTCCCAATGTGTATATAGCATTATTATTCCAGGTATTAAAAAAGCTAATAAAATAATAAATATAGCAATTTTTTTTGTTTTAAATTTGGAACGCAAAAATTCATATTTAATTAAATATATTATTATGAAAATAATAATATATGCAGTATGACTTCTAGACCCCATGGATAAAATTATAAACATATAAGTTAAAAAATAAATGAAGGAAAAAATATCTTTTTCTGATAATCCATTATATAATATAAAAATAGCCGGAATAACCAAATATCCAGATAAAGACATATTATAATCTGTAGAAAAATAACCAATATTACCCCAGATAATATGCGATATTATTATAAAAATATTAAAGAATACTGTTATTTTTGCATATCTAATCATCAATTCAATAAATTTTTTGTAATTTTCTAAATTATAAGCTATTATAAAAGACATATAAGAAATTGTATACAGATCAACTATAACTCTTAAAATTGTTTGTCTATTTTCTGGATATAAAATTAAAGTGATAATAATTAAAATTGTTAAAAACCAAATGGAAATAAAAGCGACATTTAGTGATTTATTTTTAATTATTGGTAAAACTTTTACCATATAAAACAATAATATTACTGCTAATACTATATTTGCAATATCATTATAAATAATTAGCCCAGGGATAAAATTGAAAATTATGAATTTCCAGATTCTTAAATAAATCATCATTACTAACGCATTAATCACTTTTTTTTGTTCAATTAAATTATTTTCATATGTATTCTGCACTTTTGTTTACCTTTCCGTATATTGATATTTATAGGACTGAAACATCTCATTGAGCTTTTTTAGTTATAATATCCTCATCTTTCAGCATTAGAAATAATCAATTGAATTTCAAAAAAGGAAATGTGGATATTTGACTATTTAAAATGATCTAATAACCATAGAATTAATGGTGTTTATATTATCCCCCTATATGTTAGCATAGTTGTCGTGGGGCACAAAATCTGTTTATAATAGAGTAATGACAATAAATCCTAAGGAGAATTAATATGTCAAGAACTGTTTATTCAAAAGGCTGACTCCACCTAATGCTGAAAAAGTACCTGATATAGCTAGAGAAACTAATATACCAGTTAATACTCTCTACACCTGGAGATCTAAGGTTTTAAAGAGTAATCCAATTAGTAATAAAAAAACAAGAAAATGGTATTCCAATGATAAGTTTCAGGCTGTTTTAGAAACTGCAAGTCTTTCAGAACTAGAAACTGCTAAATACTGCCGTGAAAAAGGAAAAAACTCTTACTGAAACTGCAGCATTACTGGTACTCAGAAAAAAGGCCCGAGCGATCTGGGGGACCCAGAGGAATATTAATATAAATTTCAGATCGTAAAAAAGCTGTAGCACTAATTAATGAAGCACATGCAAACGGCTGCAGAAAATTTAAAGCCTGTGAAGATCTTAATATATCACAGAGAACCTACCAACGATGGTCAAAAGATGATACTGTTAAAGAAGACCAACGATCTCTGGTTGAAAGACCAGAACCCAAAAACAAGTTAAATAAAGCTGAAAAACAGGAAATAATTGAAGTTTCAAAAAGTAAAGAATTTGCTGACTTACCAGCCCTCTCAAATTGTTCCAAAACTGGCTAGTCAGGGTAAATATATAGCTTCAGAATCCACCTTTTATCGAGTCTTAGATGAGGAAAAAATGAATACTCATCTAGCTAAGACTAAAGAAACTGTAAAACGAGAAGCTCTTACTCATATTGCTAATGCTCCTAATTAGGTCTGGACCTGAGCTATCACCTAGCTGAATGCAATGATTAAAGGTAACTTCTTTAAGCTCTATTTAATCGTTGATATGTTTGTTCGCAGAATGATAGTAACTTATGAAGTCTGGGGAACCGAAAATGCTGAGTATTCTAAAAGACTGATCAGAAAAGCTTACCTGTCTCAGGGTGTAGCAACAAAAGATAAACCTCTTGTACTACATTCTGACAATGGAACTCCAATGAAAGCAGCAACATTTTTGGCAACACTTGAAAAATTGGGAGTACAAAGTTCATTTTCAAGACCAAGAGTAAGTAATGATAATCCCTATTCTGAGTCATTATTTAAGACAATGAAATACAGACCAATTTATCCCAAAAAAGGCTTTAAGGACCTAAATGAAGCCAGAGAATGGTTAGCTGAGTTTGTTCGCTGTATAATCACCAGCATTTACATAGAGGAATTAAGTTTTTGTCGCCCTACCAGAGATATTACGGGCTTGATATAGAGATCATGAAAAAGAGAGCTGAAACATATTTAAAAGCTAAAGCAGAACATCCAAAAAGATGGTCAGGAGATATTAGAGATTGGACCCTGCTAGAATATGTAACTTTAAATCCATTAGATACTGCTGAAATAGAAAATTATCTCAACCAGCAGAGCTCTTAAATGAGCTTCTGCAGGAGTAGTATTCAAAGAAATTTTTAGCTAAATACGACAATTTTCTTGACAAACACCAATCTTATATACTTGTTTAATATATAAATTTAATGTTAAATAAAGGTTGTATAATTAATGTTGTGAAGAAAAAACTGTAAATCTAAAAAAATCTAAATAAAAAAGGCATTTACCTGGCTCCGTTGAATTAATTAGTTACAGACCAAAAATTCAATAAAGGAGTCAAGCAAATGCATAATAAGTTTATCACAGATTTAATGAATTTACCAGACCTGGTTGCAACAGATTTAATTCAAACTGAAGAATATTTAGTTTTTGTAGCTGACTATCAAAAAGATCATGTTAAATGCCCAGTCTGCGGTAAAAAAGCAGATAAAGTTCACGATAGAAAAGTTCAAATGGTTCAGGATACTCCTCTTCGAGATAAAAAAGTAGCTATTAGACTTGTAAAAAAACGCTATAGCTGCAGTCACTGTGGCAAAAGAGCAATACCTAAGAGAATAGAAAGCATTACTAAATATTCACGGAAAACAGAGCGTTTTAAAATGCATCTTTTAAAGCAGACTGATAGCCGTGATTACTCAAGAGTAGCAAAAAAACATGGTCTTAGCTATACAAGCATTAAAAACTCGGTACACAGCAAATTAGACACTCTGATTGAAGAAGCTCAAATTGCAATCTTAGATGAGGTTGAAGCTATCAGTATAGATGAATTTGCAATCAAGAAAAAACATA
>Ga0208552_1034_pt1 | contig 25042 bp, 14 predicted proteins | sample Halion_FD_187366 | JGI IMG/M metagenome (GOLD analysis project Ga0208552, IMG submission 187366) | Lab enriched deep subsurface shale carbon reservoir microbial communities from Ohio, USA - Halanaerobium induction (SPAdes) (version 2) ...
AAGTAGAAGAGATAAAAGAAAGATATGATAATTTAGCTGAAATAATCTTAAAAGCAGATAAAATTAAGGAATTATTAAGGGAAAGTGAAAAAGTTAAAGAAGCTTATAAAGAAAAATATATTAAAGCACATAATAAGTATCACAGCAAATATCAGAGCTTTCTAGAGCAGGTTAAGGATCTGGCTGAATATAAAACACTCTCAGAACTCGAGGAAATTAAAAAGATAGAAATTTCTACAACTTTAGACCAAAAAATGAAAAATATCAAAGAAAATTATTATCCACATTGTGTTAGATTAGAAACTGATAATTTAGATCAAAAACCAATTCATGCCTGTGGGTATATTCTCGGACACAGCTTCAATGAGATCAGTCTTGATAAAGTTAGAGAACAGTTAATGGCTGGAATTAAAGAATATATAGAAAAATTAAAAGGAAAGAGATTTATTGAACAGATTAATATTTATCTGGAAAAACAGCCTGAAAGCAAACTAGGTCAGCTTAAAAATATAGAAGTCTATCAGCAGGAAAAAATATTAGATGCTGTTGATCAGGACTTTGTGCTTGCAGTCAATCAAGCTCTGGATTCAGCTTATCCAGTTGAAGTCAAACTGAGTGAGATTGCTGATCTCTATCGAGGAACAATTGCCAGTGATCAGATAGATGAGAAAACAAATGAAGTTAAAGAACTGCTGCTCAAAAAGATTAATTCAGAACTGGAAAGGAATCAGGAACTTGATTATGATCGAATTGTACTTTCAATAAAAGATGAATAAAATGGGCTACCTGTTTTTAATATTATCTATCCCTTTCGATATTTTTTAGAAACGATTGATCCTCTAAAAATTTCAAAAAAATTATATGATGGAGAAGCAGCAAATATGTGGGATCTGCTGTAAGAAATCAAGCAGATAATAAAGTGTTATTTCATCTCTAGGTTTAAGAACTGTATCCCTAGATTATGATGAAGTGGTTAAAGAAAATAATAAATACCAGCTGCAGACAGAAAAGAAGAGATGAATGATCTAGAACCATTCTGGATTTTTGAAAATGAAGAGGGAAAAAATTATGCTATAGAAAGACATATCCCCTATTATCCGATGAGCAGGGCAAGCAGCCACTTAGATCAGCTGAAAAAATCACTGGCAGTCTACAGAATGGCTTTTGGGCAGGCCAGACAGGAGGATTTAGTTGATTTTATTGAAGAGAATCTTTCTGATTGTTATATTGACAAGTTGATGGACTATAGAATAGATCTGGCACCTTAGAAATAATAGAAAATTATGATTTAAACAAATACATTCCGAATTTTGAAATAGTATTTAATTGAAGTGGCTGCTTAATTGTGGCTGCTTTTTTTATTTTTAAAATAATACTCATATAATTTATGATCATTTGATCAAAACAACCAAATGTATTATAATGTTTTTATTACGAAAGGAATGATCAATAATGAAAAAATTTAAAATTGAGTGTAACTGGACAGAATATCATAGTGGTGAGTTAACAGTAGAAGCAAATGATCCAAGAAAAGCTATAGAACTGCTTAAAATGGAACAGAATCGACTTTTAGAAATTTTGATAGACAAGTATGCTAATGAAACATTTAGTAGTTTAAGCGATATTTCTGTTTTAAATAAGGGGAAAAAATCTACTGGGAAAATTGATGCTGTAATTAAAAATAACAATATTATACATGATGATAAAATAATTTGAGAAAGGAAGTTGTTATATTTGCTTAAAAACAAAATAATTAAATCAGCGGATAGTATAGATATATTTATAAAGGTATTAAAAATAAATAAGAAGACAGAAGTAGTTGGTATGATAACACTTGATTATTAGAATAGAATGACTGCTGTAGTAGAATTAATGCATGGAAAAAATGCTTTTAAAAAAATCGGAACAGATGATTTATTTAATAAGGCTTTTATGTTGGATGCATTTTCTATAATTTTAGCATATAATTCTCCTCAAAATATTAAGGATATAGATAATAAGTATTATAAATTCAATAAATTTCTTTTTATTGAAGCAGATCGCTTACAGATGGATATAAAAGATCATTTAATTATTTTGGATAAAAATAGCTGTTTTAGTTTAAAAAATAATTGCAGAATATAAATACTTTAGATATTAATAGCTTAGAAATAATATTATATAGTTATTTTAATTAAATAGACTGATAAAATTGTAATAAATTATTTTGAAAAGAAATTTAAACTATAGTAATATTGTAATAAATTAACATTTTACAGGCTATATAAAATTTCAGAAAGGAGATTTTATTAATATAGTGAAAAAAATTATCAAAAAGGAAGAAAATATGAAATTAATAAAGTAGACAGCAGTTTCTGGATTGATGAAAAGGTTAGGACTTGGAATGTGTAGAATGGTTTGATAGACCATTAACCACAGCTGATGTAATAGCAGCTCATGAAAATGTTTTTCAATACTTTGAAGGAATACTAGAGGAGGCGGTCTATGACCAGGATAAATTGATAATGTATACTGGAAGTGTATATTAAAATTTCATCCTATAACAAAGCTACACAGCGAAAATATCAAAGGGGTTGGGGATTATAATTTGGATGCCCCCTTCTTCCCCTATTATCGAAGTACTGACATCTATGGAAGTTAGGCAGATGAAGACAGAAAAGAAGAGATGAATGATCTAGAACCATTCTGAATTTTTGAAAATGAAGAGGAAGAAAATTATGCAATAGAAAGACATATCCCCTGTTATCCGATGAGCAGGGAAAGCAGCCACTTAAGAGCAACTGAAAAAATAAAAATCACTGGCAGTCTACAGAATGGCTTTTGGGCAGGCCAGACAGGAGGATTTAGTTGATTTTATTGAAAAGAATTTTTCTGATTATTATAGAAAAAAAGCTGATGGATTACAGGATAGATTTAGCTCAATAATTTTAATATTATGTTTGATCTACTAATTTAAAATCAATAATAATGCTAAGAATTTCTTGTTGCATTTAAACTATAAATAAACTATAAATGCTATAGTATAAATATAAGAAATCAAAAGTATTGATGGGGGTAATTAATATGAACAAAAAAATTGAAATAGAGTATCCTGACACATTACCTGATTTGCTTCAAGAAAGTTCAGAAGTTTTTGAAAGAGAAGCAAAAATGGCAATGGCTGTTAAATTATTTCTGCAATAAATAATGGAGAGAATATTGGTCTTAAAAAGGCTATTAATAATATGAGAAACAATGGTATTTGGATAAGTGAAAAACTTGAAGAAAAAGCATTTGAATTAATTTTGAATAATTTATAATTACCCCTTCTCATTTGAGGAGGGTTTTTTGCATTTATACACCAGTTCGCGACATAAGGCTGTCATACCCTTATGTTAGGCTAAAGAAAAACACCTTCAAAGCAGGAAAACACCAATATTTAACGAATATTTAATATTAGGAAATAAAAGTTATTATAAAAAATATATGTGACAAATTACGACTTTAATCGACATAATATTTAGAATGAGGTGGTTTAAAATGCAGAGTAACTTCTCTTTTTTAAAGACTAAGTGGTCAAATTTAGCAGAAATAGCTGAACTGGCAGAAGAAAACTTATATCAGGACCCAAATACTACAATTGTCAAATTAAGGATGTTTACAGAACAGATTGTAGATTATATATATGCCTATGATAATTTAGAAGAACCTGAAGAAAACAGTTTTTTTAATAAATTAAAATTGCTGGAAAGGGAAGAATTGATTCAGGGAGAAATTGAAGATGTATTCCATACTTTAAGGATTGAAGGGAATAAGGGTGTACATGAGTCTTTAGATTCGACCGAAACTGCTAAAACTCTGCTTTCTTTAAGCCATAAACTTGCTGTCTGGTTTATGCAGCTTTATGGAGACTGGAATTACGAAGCAGAAGAATTTAAACTGCCTGAAAAAAATGATGAGCAAACATCAGACTTAACAGCACTTGAAAGGAAATATGATAGTCTGATTGAAGAACTACAGCAGGAAATAGATGATTTGAAAAAAAATCAGAACAGTCAGGAAATAGAAGGCAGAAAAGAAAAAAGTAGAGAAATAAGCAGCAATTTAGTATTTAATGCTGATGAAAATAATATTATTAAAATTAATAAAGATAACAGCATTGAAATTAGTTCAGAATATAAGTTTATAACTACAGATACTATTGAAGATAAAACATCAGCTTATAAGAACTCATGGGATGCTGTAAGAAGAGCTTTTAGCGGCAGACAGTGTCTTGCCTACTGGCGTTATCCGCTTTTTTCTAAACGAGGCGAAAAACATAAAGAACCTGATATTACAATAATTGATAAAGATTTAGGTGTTGTAGTCTTAGAAATAATTGATATTAAATTAGATGAACTGACTAATGCTCAGTATGAGCGCTGGAATTTTAAAAATGGCAGCAGCCAGGAAGTGATCTATAAAGTTGAAGATAACTTATATGAACTAAAGGGTCTTTATCAGGGTAATAGAAACCTAAGAAGAATTAAAGAGAGTTCTGCAGTGATTTTACCTGAGATAACTAAAGAGCAATGGTTAGAACAAGACTTTGATGATAAAAAAATTATTTTTAAAGATCAATTAACACCGAAGAAATTTTTGAATAGAATTGAAGAAATTGATACTTTAGCAGGAAATGAAAAGTTGAGCAGTGAAGCCTGGAATGATATCTTAATGATATTAACAGGTCAGATTACTCACAGTGTTCAAAGTTCTACAGATATTAATTCCACTAATGAATCGGATAAATTGAAAAAGCGCAGTCAGATAAAACAGAAAATTAAAGAGGATCTTTATGAAGTAGATATGCAGCAGGAGGTAATTGGTAAAACAATACCACCCGGTCCCCAGCGGATTAGAGGAATTGCTGGTTCAGGTAAAACTGTACTTTTAGCTCAAAAAGCTGCTCATATGCATTTGAAACATCCTGACTGGAAAATAGCTTTAGTATTTTTTACCCGCAGCCTATATGATAGCGTCATCGAAGAGGTAAATAAATGGCTTAAAAGATTTAGTAATGGCAAGGTTGAATATGATCCGGATAATAATGATAATTTACAAGTATTACACGCCTGGGGAGCTAAAGATCAGCCGGGTTTTTATCGAGAATTATGTAATATTCATGATAAGAAGCCTCTTCATGCTGGTAGAAAAAAACTTGTAGATGGAGATCCAAACGAAAAATTGGTCCATGCCTGTAAATATCTATTAGAAGATGTTGCTGAAATAAAAGAAATTTATGATGCAGTCTTAATAGATGAAGCCCAGGATTTAGTAGTTGATAATGAAGAAATAAAATATGAGAATAAGCAGCCATTTTACTGGCTTGCCTATCAGAGTTTAAAGACAATCGATGAAGATATGGACAAGCGTTTAATCTGGGCCTATGATGAAGCACAGAGTCTTAACTCACTAAATATACCTACTGCACCACAGCTATTTGGGGAGGAGCCGCATTTTAAAAGATTGGTTAGTGGTTTTCATCCCGGTGGAATTAGAAAAAGTGAAATTATGAATAAATGCTACAGGACTCCTGGCCCGATTTTAACTGCAGCTCATGCAATAGGAATGGGACTTCTGAGAGAGGATAGAATGCTTAGAGGTTATACAACTCAGGAAGACTGGGAGAATATTGGTTATGAAGTAAAGGAAGGAAGCTTTAATCCAGTAGGACAGAAAGTAGTCTTACATCGTCCTAAAGAAATGACTCCCAACCGGGTACCGGAACTATGGCCGGAGGATATTATAAAATTTAACAGCTATAATACTCGTAAGGAAGAGCTTAACAATTTAGTGGAAAAAATAAAATATAATATTGAAGTCGATGGCCTCTCACCAAGTAGAGATATTTTAGTTATTGCTTTAGGAGAGAGTAGAGAAGCATATAATCTAAAAGTCAGAGCTGCTAAAAGGCTCAATAAAGAAGGATTTGATATTTATATTCCTAAAGCACTGAAAAATAATATTTTTTATCCCAAATTTCCTAATGAAGATAGAAATAAATTTTGGAATGAGGGTGGAGTTACCTTTACAACTACTTACAGAGCCAAGGGTAATGAAGCTTATATGGTCTATGTAATTGGTCTGGATAAAATTGCAGAAGATGAAAGTAATTTTGCCTTAAGAAACCAATTGTTTGTAGCTCTAAGCAGAACTAAAGGTTGGTTAGAAGTTAGTGGTATTGGTGATTTCCCGATGTATGATGAATTTAGAAAAGTTATTAAAAGTGGTAATACTTTTGAGTTTATCTTTCAGAGGCCGCTATTAGAAAAAGAAGAAAAAAATAAAGAAGTTTATTAAATAATTATATTGGAGAGATGATATATGCAGGATATTGTAAAAAATGGATTAAATCTTTTTAAATATTTAGAAGAAGTCATTCGATTGAGTTATAAGGTAACCTATAATGTTGATAACTACAACAACCTTTTATTATACGAATATCAGTTTCAGTCTGAAGAATTTATTACTATAGAAAAAGAAACAGAATTATCTCCTCCAGTAATAACAATTAAGAGGCCAGATGAGCCAGAGAGACCGGAAATACCAGAAATATTAAAAGGATGGATTGAATTTGAAGAAAATGATAAATACATTCTGCCAACTAAAATAAATAAAAAATCTGTTGTTAATGAAACTGGAGAGGAAGAAGAGATATATTTTTCTGATGAGGATCAAAGAATTGAAAGCTATCAGAAGTATGTAAATAAATTAGAAAATTGGTTAGAAGAAATTGAGCCGGTTTTAAAAATCAGAGATATTTATAATAAGTTATTCCAGGAAAGAAAAGCTCTGGATTATCAGGATAATATTGAGTTTGTAGTTGGTTATGGTTTAATGCAGTGGCAGAAAGATAATTCATTCCTCAATTATCCAGTTATTACCCACAATATGACTATTAATTATGATGGTAAATCAAATGAAATAAAAATTACATATCCAGATGATGCAAGCTGGATATTACAGGACGAGCAACTTTCAGAATTTACATCTATGTCAGAAAGAGAAAGTATAAAAAAGGTCTTCAATGAATTAGTAAGTTCAGATCCTACTGAAGAGGGATTTCTTGATTTATTATATTTTTTAAAAGGACTGGCTCCAGGTGCGGAAGTCAAAAAAATAGACAAATTAGATTCAGCTAAGATTAGTCAGGATTTAAAAATTTTTGACGGCTGGCTTTTATTTACCCGCAAAAAAACAATTGTTGAACAGATAAAGGATATTGATGAATTTAAAAAGGAAATAAAAAATGCTTCAGCTATTGATAATCCAATTTTAGAACAAATTTTAACTCCACCGGAAGATAAAAAAATTGATCACAGTCAAATTGATACCCACACCGAGTGGGACAGCACTTTGGATAAGAAGGTCTTATTTCCTAAGAAAATCAACCAAGAACAGGTACGGATTTTAGATTATCTGCAGCAGAGTCAGGGAGTTGTAGTCCAGGGACCTCCTGGTACTGGTAAAAGTCACACGATTGCCAATCTTGTCTCTCATTTTGTCGCCAGTGGGAAAAGAGTATTAGTGACCAGTGAAAAAGAACAGGCTTTAAGAGTGTTATCTGATATGCTGCCTGATGCTGTTGAAAAATTAAGTATGACTGTTTTATCAAATGATGATGACAGGATTAAGAGGCTGGAAAGAGTAATAGATAATATCACTAATATAGTTTCCAACTCATCTGAAGCCCAATTATTTGAAAAGAGATCAAATCTGGAAAAATCATTTGAACATAAAAGAAAGAAATTAGAGTCTATCAAAGCAGATATGAAAAAATTATCTAATGCTGATAAGGCAGTATTTATAGAACCAATGGATAAAGAATTATATCCGGCTGATGCTCAGAGATTTGTTAAAAATGAAGAACATAAATATCAATGGTTTAATGATTTTCCTGCCTATGAAATAGAAGAAAAAAGAACTAAATTTGAAGAGATCATAAAACTACATTCGACAAATATTCCTTCAGCTGAAAGTCTCAGTGAAGCTTTAAAAATTAGAAAAGATATTGAAGATAATCTGGAAGATTTGGTAAATTATAAACTACCTGATCTAAATCAGATAATAACTAAATCAGAATTTGAAAAAATTGCAGAAAATAAGTATGAAATTGCTAAAAAAGAAGCAGACATTAATAAATATTTTGAAGGCTTAGAGTTAAAAAATAATCTAGATGATTTAAAAGAAGCTTATAATTTCACTCAAGAAGTAAATGAAATTTATTCTGATATTGAAGACAGCTGGGCTCTGGAGTTTATTGAAAACAATAAAAAAGAGATGGATAATATTGAAAAAAGTTTAAAAGAAATAAATGAGTTAAATAATAAAATGCAAAAAGAGGCAGCAAAATTAAGTTTTACAGATAATATAGAGCTTAATGATAAATATGATTACGAGAGTTATCAGAAGTTTATTGATCAGGCTCTTGAGAGAGTTGATAATGATAAAAATCCCTGGAATACCCTAAGTTTATTTGGTTTACTTGATAAAGGACAAAAAGAGGCTATTAAATCTGTCCGTTTAAATCAAGAACTTCCAGAAACAAAAGAAGGTTGGGAAAAGATTAAAGCATATATTGAAAGCAAAATTATTCAAAAAGAACTTATTGTCAAATGGGATAATTTTGCTGCTAATTTTATAGATAATAATTTGCCTGAAATAAAAATAGAAGACAAGGCGAAAAAAGTGAATTCAATTGATAACAAAATTGTTAATGCCTTTAATTATAATAAGTCTTTAAAAAATCAATTAAAAATGAAATTAAATAAAGTGATCTATGGTTCTGGAAAAATAATTCTAAATAATCTAGAAAAAGAATTTACAAATATATTAGAGGTTTTAGAGCTTAAAATAGATAATTTAAAGTTGAATCAGGCTGATGATAAATATAGCAAGCAAAAAGAATATTTATTGAAATTTAAAAATAAAAATGTTCATCCTACAGCTTTAAAATTGTTTGAAATCTTAGAAAAAGATTTTGCAGAATTCAGAGAACATGTAGATAGCTGGGGAGAATATTATAATCAATTAGTTAAATTAGATAAAGCTCAAAAAAAGCTGCAGGAAATGAAAAGTTATTTAGAGATTCTTAAAAAAGAAGCTTTTCGCTGGTATCAGGATTGGTTAGATTCTGAAATTGATTCTAATGAGCTTAAACCAGATAACTGGAAAGAAGCCTGGAAATTTAATATTCTAAAATCTTATCTAAAAGATATAGCAGATAAAAATGAGAAAATGTCTAAATTAGAAGCTGAACTTAAAGAAAATCAGGATAAGATTAGAGAATTAAAAGAAGACATTGTGGAAGTGACTACCAAAATTAGTTTGATCAATAATATTACTCAAAAGAATATAGGGGCCTTAAAAAGCTGGAAAAGTATGGTCAAAAAAATTGGAAAGGGTTATGGTAAATATGCCAGTAAATATGCTGCCAAAGCCCGTAAATATATGAAAGAAGCTAGAGATTCTGTACCTGCCTGGATAATGCCTGTCTATAAGGTTTCTGAGACAACAGTGAAAAAAATGTCAACTTTTGATGTTGTCATTATTGATGAGGCAAGTCAATCTAATGTAACTAGTTTACTGGCCCTTTTGCGAGCTAAAAAAGCAATTATTGTTGGAGATGAAAAACAGATTACTCCTTCTGCAGTAGGTAGAGATAAGCAGAAAGTTTTAGATTATATTACTCGTTATTTAAGTGATATTCCTTTTAGTGATAACTTTGACTTAGAAACTAGTATTTTTGAGTTAGCAGAAATATTTTTTGGGACAAAGAAATTGATGTTAAAAGAACATTTTAGATGTTTACCTGAGATTATATCTTTTAACAATGATCTTTTTTATCAGAATAAAATAATCCCATTAAGAAATCCGGCTCAGAGCGAAAAATTAGAGCCTGTTTTAGAAAATGTTTATGTAAAAGATGGTTATAGAAAAAATAAAGTTAATAAAGTAGAGGCAGAAGCAATTTGTAAAAAAATAGCAGAGTTAATAAAAAAAGATAAATATCGAGATAAAACCTTTGGTGTTATCTCTTTAACCGGAAGAGATCAGGCCAAACATATCTATAATTTAATTGATAATTATATTAGCACCAAAAAGCAGGAGAAAATAAGATTCCATGCTGGTGATGCTTATGATTTTCAGGGTGATGAAAGAGATATAATTATTTTATCAATGGTTGTTGGTGGTCAGGATGATAATTATAGAGCTCTATCCGGTAAAACCTATGAACAGCGAATTAATGTTGCTACCAGCCGCGCTAAAGATAAATTAATTCTATTCCATTCTGTGCAATTGGGAACTGATCTTAGCAATTCGGATGATCTGCGCTATAAATTATTAAATTATATTAAAAATGGTGTAACAGAAAAAGATTTAGATGAAAATAAAAAGAAAAAATGTGATTCTGTATTTGAAGAAGATGTCTATGACTGGTTAACTGAACGCGGATATGAAGTTACACCTCAGGTAGAAGTAGGTGCTTATAGAATTGATCTGGTTGTTGAAGGAGAAAACAACAGGCTGGCTGTAGAGTGTGATGGTGACCGCTGGCATCCACCGGAACAATGGTGGGCTGATAAAATGCGTCAGCATCAATTAGAAAGAGTTGGCTGGACCTTCTGGCGCGTATCAGGTTCTGCTTTTTATAATGATCCAGACCAGGCAATGAGTTCTGTAATTAAAATACTTAATTCTTTAAATATAAAACCTCAAAAAAGAAAAAAAGAATTTGAAGAAGAGTCTAAACAAATTGAAATAGATAATGAGAATCAGGATAGATTAAAAGAGCATAATCAAGTAAAGGATAATGAAAATGATGAAGTTGACTCTAATAGTTTTCAAGTTATCAGCAGCCAAAAAGAAATCACTGAAAATGAAGAATTAAATCTTAAGTTTGATTTTGGAGAAAGTAATGAAGAAGACTTTGATGAGTTTGATCTACATGATATTGTAGAAAATTATGATGGTAGAACAGGAAAAGTTTATGATATTAAAAATGATCATCTGATTGTTATTAATGAATCAGGCAAGGTTGAAAAGTGGAAGATCAAAGATGTTGATTTGATTAGGCCAAGCTGATTTTAGCAGAAAGGAGTAGTTATGAATTATCAAAAGATGAATCTAGATTTTGATAATCAAATTAATTATAAAAAATTAGCAATAGACTTTATTAAAGCGGAAACAGAAAAAGAAATTGATTCTATCTTAAATAAACATGAAATTTTTGCTGATGATAATAACTGGCGAAATTATGGTGACTTAGACAATAACTTTGGTACCATTGGTAATCAACAGAGTGATTCTACATTAGCTTTAGTAGAAAAAATAGTCAATAGTATAGATGCAGTTTTAATATCTGAAGCTAAAAAGAATGGTATAGATCCTAGTAGTGATGCTGCGCCTAAAACTATGAACCAAGCAGTTGAAAGGTTCTTTAATATTCAAGATGGTAAAATTTCTCTTCTTAGTTCAAAAGAACAAACTAAACTAGCTGAGAAAATAAACTTGATTGCAACAGGATCCCGTCAAAATCCATCTTATATTATTTATGATAAAGGTGAGGGGCAAAGACCAGAAGACTTTCCGGATACTCTATTAAGTTTACATAAATCAAATAAAGACAAAATTTTATTTGTTCAGGGTAGATTTAATATGGGTGGTACTGGTGCCCTTCCTTTTTGTGGTCAGAAAAATTATCAGTTTGTTATGTCTCGAAAACATCCTGAAATTGATAATTCAAATAATGAATGGGGCTTTACTTTAGTTAGAAGAAGGCGCCCCAAGGATGGAGAAAAATCTTCGGTTTATGAATATTTTGCACCAGATCAAAAAATTGCAAGTTTTAAAGCTGACAGCTTAGATATATTACCTGATAGCAAGTCTGGAAAATATAAGAACAAAATAAATTATGGAACTCTAATTAAGCTATATGAGTATGATATAACTGATAGAACTTTAATTACTTTTGATTTATATTATAGCTTAAACAGAATATTATTCAATATGCCAATTCCTGTCCGTTTAGTAGATGCTAGAAATTATAAAGGAGATCTAACTGAGACTACTTTAACTGGAATGACAGCTAGAATAGCAAACAATCCAGATATATATAATCTTATAGAAAAAGAGTAAAAAAGGATTGGATTAAAAATTCATTGTTGGTTCATCTAGACTGCAGTGATTTTTCTAAAGATGTTAGAGAAGATCTTTTTATGGGTTCCAGAGATAGATTACGAACTGGGGATAAATTAAGTAAAAAGTTAGAAAAGGAATTAGAAAATCTATTAAAAAATGATGTTTTATTAAAAAAATGGAATATAAAAAGAAAAGAAGAAAAAATGAAAAAAACTTTAGAAAAGAAAGCTGAGGAAACAAAAGATCTTTTCCAGGAATTAGTTAAGAAAAACTCAGAAATAGCTATTTTATTTGGCCAGGGAAAGAAATTAGCCAATCCCTGGAAAATTGGAGATAACGAGGATCAATATGAAGGAAAAAGATTTCCAACATATTTTGAATTGATAAATCCTAAAAATGGTAAAAAGAATTGTCCAGAAAATAGTTACTGTCGAGTTGTTTTTGAGACAGATGTAGAAAATGAATTTTTAGATAGGCCTAATGATCCTGGTGAATTAAGAATTTCCAATGATAGTTTAATTAAGAGTAAAAGATTAAGAAATGGGAAGCTTACTCTAACAGTAGTTCCAGAATTAATTTCCTTAAAAGAGGGAGATAGGATTACGATTGATGTTGAACTAGACAGTTTTGGTGCTGCACCTACTTTTGCGAAGAGTTTAATTTTAAATATAACTGAAGCTGATAAAGGAAAGAAAAAGAAGACTAAAACTAATAAACCTAAAGATAAAAATGATAATTTAAATTTACCTAATATTTCTTTATTAGAAAAAGAGGATTGGCCTGAAAAATGGAGTGAAGATAGTACAATTTTAATTAAAGAGTCAGATAAAGACTTAGATATTTATGTAAATAGAGATAATGTTAATTTAAAGAGAACTTTAAAAACTAAAAAATTAGATCAGAGTGAAATAGAGCTCTATGAAGAAAGATTTAAAATAGCACTGGGTTTAATAGGCTTTTCTATCTACTCTCAGTTAGAAGATGAGCAGGATAAAGAAAAAGTGATTCAAAAAACTACTAAGCCCATTTCTCAGATTATATTGCCCTTGATTGAAGAATTGGGAGATTTATCAGATTTGATGTAGAATAAATAATAAATATTGGAGTGATTAAAGTGGGAAATAAAATACATGCAGAAGAAATGAAAATTGAAGAAGTGTTAACCGGAAATAGTGAATATTATAAAATACCTGATTATCAGAGAAGATTTTCATGGAAAAGAGAGCAGCTTGAAGATTTTTGGTTTGATTTAAATTCATTAGAAGCTGATGAGGAACATTTTTTAGGATCAATAGTTGTTATAACTGGAGCTCATAATATTGGCTTTAATGAACTAGAATTAGTTGATGGACAGCAAAGATTAACTACAATTATGTTATTATTAAAAAATATTCAAAAGAAGTTTAAAGATAATCAAGAATATAATGAAATGGCAAAAATGATAAATGCTAATTATTTATTTACCAAAAACAAAAAAGCTAAAAGGAGAATTCAGTTAGAATTGGGTAAATTAGATCATTCTGATTATGAAAATATTATGAATGATAATATGAAAAGCATTGATAATCAAAATTTAATTAATGCTTATAAATTTTTTGAAGAAAAACTATCTAAAATGACTGAAAAAGAAATTGAAGAAGTTTATGATAAATTATTAGAACAAATTTTAGTTGTGTTAATCCAGGCTCAAAATGAAAAATCAGCCTTTAGATTATTTGAAACTTTAAATGACAGAGGTTTAGAATTATCTGCCATAGATTTAATGAAAAATTATTTACTTAAAGTAGCAAATAATAATGAAGATGTGGATACAGACTTGATTAAAGAGAATTGGGAAAATATTATTTTGAATATTCAAGATGTAAATAGGAAAGTCAGGTTTTTTAGGCATTATATAATGTCGAGTGAACCAGTAACTAACAGTAAAATTACTCAAAGAAGAGTTTATGATAGATTTAAAGAAATAATTAATGAAGATTTAGCAGATTATAATCTGACAATAGAAGATTATATAAAGGATATGGAAGAAAAATCTGAGTTGTATAGAAATATTAATAATGCAAATATTGGTGATGATTTTTTTACTAAAAATCAGAGAACAATTATAAATGATCATCTCAATAATTTTAATGCTATTGGTGCCTTGCCAGCTAGAACACTATTATTAAAAGCTTTTGATCAGACATTAAAAAAAGAGCTTTCAGTTCAGGATTTGACCTCTATTTTAGAATACATTGAAACATTTTCTATCAGGCGAATTGTTGGTCAATTAGCTACAGGTGAGTTAGATACAATCTATAATTATTTAGCAGTTAATGCTTTTAGTGAAGATAATCCTAAATTATTTATAAAAAATTATTTTGAAAAGAACATGCCAAGTGATTCAGAATTTGAAAATAATTTTAAAGAAAGAGATTTCAGAAATAATGATCAAACTAAATATATTTTGGACACTTTTGAGAAAAAGCATTTTATGAAAAATGCTGCTGGTAAATCAATTAAGGAAAGGTCAGAGGTACATATTGAACATATTGCACCGACAAGTTCTTTTACTGCTAAAAAGTATAAAAAATGGGCTGATTATTTAGATGTAGATAAAGCTGAATTTGAGAATTTAAAAACTAGAATAGGAAATTTAACTTTACTAGAATATAAGTTAAATATTAGGGCTTCAAATAAGCCTTTTCTACAAAAGAAAAAACGTTATGATGAATCTAGTTTTAAAATGACAGAAGAAATTATTAAAAATTATTCAGACTGGAAATCTAATTCTATTTTACAAAGAAGTGAAGAATTATCTAAAATTGCTGTTGATATTTGGTCTTTGTAATAAGATATAAAATAAAGGACTTAATAACAATTTCTTGAATTATTATTAAGTAAGGATTAAAAATCAAAAGGAGTGGTTTGGTGACACATATAGATGATTTGATTAAAATTAATAGAGATAGTCATTACAAACTTTTAACATTAGTAGGAAGTGAAGAAAATCATAAAAATAATATAATTGATTATTTAAAAAATAATGGCTGGGATGTTTATGATATTGAAGAAGTAATTTTAGATTTAGTAGAGAATATACCTGAAAACAAAATTGGTTTAAAAATTGGTGATAAGATAAAAGAATGGCTTAGTGATCAAGAAAATAAAATAGTAATTACTAATACAAGTATAATCTATTCTCCAGAATTAAATTTAATTAATCCTGTTGAAACATTTAGATATGCTATGCGAGGAGACAAGGAAGCCGTAATATTTATTGAAGGTAAAATGAGAGATGATAAAGTGATATATTCTACCCCGGATAAACAGGATCATAAAGATATTGATATATCTAGAATTGTCTCTGAAAGAATAACTGAAGTTGAGGTGAATTAATTAATGAAAGTTAAAGATTTATTACATTTAGAAGAATTGGATAAAGTTATTGATATTGATACATATATTGAAACTGAGGATAAAGCAAAAGATACAATTGAAAAATATGTAATAACAGATGATTTAAAAGTACATATTCAAAGGATAGCAGAAGATTTAAAAAAACCTAAGCATAAGTCTTATCAAATTATTGGTAACTATGGTTCAGGTAAATCCCATTTCTTAGCTATCTTAGCAGCAGTAATTGATAATCATAGATTAGCTGATAGTCTGCAGGATGAAGAAACTAAAGAAATTTTTAAGAAAAATTTAGATAGAGAATTTGCGGTTGTGCATTTTGAACTCCAACCAAGTCAACATACTCTAAGTGAATTTTTCTACGATAGATTAACAGTTAAACTAAAACAAAATTATGACATTGAAATACCAGAGATTGATGCTGGTGATATTTATGACCATAAAGAGAAAGTAAGAGAAATATTGGATATTATTAAATCTGAAAATCCTAAAATGGGATTAGTAGTAATTATTGATGAAATTTCTGACTTCTTAAAGTCAAAACCTAGTAAAGAGATGAAATTTGCTGACACTCAATTTATGAGAGTTTTAGCACAAGCAAGTAACCAAATGGATTTTATGTTCTTAGGTTCTATGCAGGAAAATGTATTTGAAAGTGATGAATTTATTGAAGAGGCTGAAAGCATCGGCAGAACTATTCAACGTTATGAGATTATTACTATCTCTAAAGATGATATTAAAAAAGTATTATCACAAAGAGCCTTAAAAAAAGATATTAGCCAAAGGGATCAATTAAAAGACTTGCTCGATGAATATGGTCAACAAATTCCCCAAGTCCAAAATAATTTAAATGAATTTGTTGAATTATATCCAGTTCATCCCTATATTATAGACGTCTTTAATTATTTACCTTATTTTGAGAATCGAGGTATTTTAGATTTCACTGTTAAAGAAGTGAAAAATATTTTAGATAAAAAATTTCCAGCCTTTGTAACTTTTGATAAAATTTATGATAAAATGGCTAAAGATCATAATATTAGACAACTAGATGAAATAGCTCCTGTAGTTAATGCTGTTGAAACTTTAAATAGTAAAGTTGATTTATTAAGACCAAATCACCAAGAAGATGCGAAAAAAATAATTAATGCTTTAGCTGTATTAAAAATTTATGGTAAGACAACAAATAATGGTGCTAATCCAGCTGAGTTAGCTAATGACTTAATGATAATTTCTGATAATATTACAAATGTAGATAGAATTAGAATGATTTTAAAGAATTTAAGAGAAGTTACCGATGGACAATTTATTAATAAGACTAAAAATGATTATTATTATTTGGATTTAGACCATGATATTGACTATGATGTGGTTATTCAAAGAAAAGCAGAAAACCTTTATGATGGTGCTGAAGATGGTGTATTATTAAACATTTTAAAAGATAATTTTTATTTAGATTCAGATTCAAATCATGACAGAATATTTGATGATGATAGTTATTGGAAAGAAAAAAAATCATATAGAGAAGGTTCCTTTATTTATGATGATAATTCAGTTGTTTTAGATAAGGGAGATGGGGATTTTAATTTTGTTATAGTTTCTCCATATCAAAAATCAGCAACAATAAAAAGTGATTTTGATACTGCAATTTTAAATCTAGAATATAATGAGGAATTAGATAATTTACTTAGTAAGATAGCTGCAGTAAATTCTCTCAAAAGTGGCAGTAATTATCCTAAAAGTATAATGGATAAAAAGAAAAAGAATTTTTTAGAAGAGGCGAAAGAAAAACTACTTAAGTTATTGCTGTTAAGTAATATCAAAAATGGTGGGGATTATGATAGTACCAAAAAATTATTGGCACAAGAACCAGACACTTTAAGTGCCTATTATGAAGCAGTTAAACCAGCTGTATTTGGACATGTTTTTAATGATAAATATCCTGAGTATCCAGATTTGATAAACCGATTATCTCCTGAAAATATTCAGGGAGAAGTAGAAAGAACAATAGATAGTATCTTAACTGGTAGAGAAGAGATTTCAGTAAGTAATTCTCAAAATTTATTGTCTTCTCTTAACTTATTAGATGATAATAATCGTTTGGATACTAGTGATTCTAAATATACTAAAATCATTTTAGACGAGCTTAAAAATAACAAAGGTAAAAATATTAGTATAAATAGATTAGTTGAAATGTTAGCAGAACCACCATTTGGTTTGCAAAAAGAATTAGTATATTTGATTCTGTTTGTAATAACCTATAATGGAGAGGCTAATTTAAAACACAATAATAGAGGTTCTGTAAGAACTTTAACAGCATCTGATTTAAAACAATTTTTTAGTTCAGGTTTAAATAAATTTGAAGAGATATCTTATGTAAGTTTAGAAACTGATTTTCCTGTAGATGCTATTATTGATTTATTTAAAGTTTTAAATATTAATCCTGGTTTAGTAAGACATGAGAAAAAAAGAAATGATGCTTTAAGGGAATTTAAAGAAAAAACTATTGAGATTGAAGATAAGATTGAAGAAGTTGATAAAAAGCTTGATAAATTAAAAACGAAACCAAATGATTTTTTCGACATAAATAAATTAATTAAAAAAAGAGAAGGATTAAAAAATATTCCGATTGATTTATTTTCAAAGGTTAATACTATTACTGATTTTAAAAAGATTAGTTTAGATAAAGATGAATTAAAAGATCTTGAACAAGGACTTAAACTTTTAGAACATTTATTAGGGTACTTAAATGACTTTGAAGAGTTTATATATGATGAATATCTGTATATGGAAAAAGCTTTAAAGTTGATTAAAGAAAATGCTGATTTTTTTGAGGATGAATCTATCAATAAATTAAAAGATATAGCTGCTAGTTGTGAAGAATTGCTAGGAACAAACGAAGAGGATTTAATGTTATTATTGGAATATGATCAGAGAAGATTGTTAAAAGGAAAATTAAATCAATTTAAAGATAAGTATAAAGCTATATATTATCGTCAACATCGGAATAAAGTTGGGGAAAATATTGAATGGTCCAAATTAGAAGAAATAAATAATAAAAAAGAATTAGAGCGTTTAGAAAAGCTTAAAAATATTACAGGTATAAATACTAGAAAGTATAATAACTTAAAGGTAAAAATTAATAATTTAGAAAGAGTTAAATGTACAAAGTTGAAAGAAGAATATCTAGAAGAAAAAAACAAATGTCCGCATTGTGATTTCCCAGAAAATATAGATAGTGATTTTAATGATTTAAATGACACATTAGATGATTTATTTAATCAAGTAATAGAGATTGAAGAAGAGTGGGAAGACCAAATCATTTCTGAAATAAGAAATTATGAGGATAATATTTCAAAACTGACTAGTTCTGAACAAAATATTGTTGATGAAATATTAGAAAACAAGAAATTACCTCAAACTATAACAAACGAGGTAATTACAGTTTTAAACACTCTCTTTTCAGAATTAAAAGAAGTAGAGGTAACTCCTAAACAATTAATGGAGATTATATTTAAAGATCAAGGCGTTTTAGATTATAATATGTTTGATAAAAAGCTATCTGAAATAAAAGCTTGGATTTTAGAACATGGAGATAGAGATAATATTAGAATTAAGTTTAAAGAAATTGATGAGGGGGAATAAATAAAAAGCTGCATAAAGAGCGACTAAAAGCTGTTTATGCAGTTATATTCTTTGTATCTTTTTGTTTTTTTTCTTACTCTGTACATTGCATTTGTGACAGCTTTTAAATGAACTTTTGTTTTTTTAGCAATTTCTTTATATGAATAATCTTTTAAATATAAAATTAAACAATTATATTCTAAATCACTAAGTTCATTATTTAAATATTTTAAAAGGTTATTTATTTCTTCATCTTTTATAAAGTGATATTCTGGATTATTTGATTTATTATTTTCTATAATATCAAATAGATTAACTTTACTATCTTTGAATAATGACTTATTTAAAGATGTTGATTCATTAAATATTTTATGTTTTTTTCTGTTTTCTCTTTTGATTGAGCTTATCATATTTCTTTTGACACACAAAAATGCAAAAGTTTTAAAGGAATCATTTTTATTGTGATCATAATCTTTTATTGCTTTATATAATCCTATATATCCTTCTTGAAGTAAATCTTCATAACTAGAGTGAGGCAAATAGTATTTTTTTGCATAAAAATGGATTATATATTTAAATTTTTTAATTATAAATTCTATAGCTTCGTAGTTATTATTTTGAGCTAAATTTATAATTTTAAATAATGGTAAATTTTTATTAAAATGTATATGGGAGTTCATTATGAATTCCTCCTTAATATTTAATATTCTATACAAATTAAATTAATCCTTTAATTGGAGGCAAATAACAATGAAAGAAAAAGAGTTAAATAATTTGATGAATGATTTAAAAAAGTTAGATGGGTTTCCAAATGGTAAAGATAAAGAAATTTTAAAAATTTCCAATCCACCAGACTATACAGCGTTTCCAAATCCTTATGTTAATGATTTTATCCAGAAATATGGTACTTCTTATGATTTGAAAGCTAATAATTATGAGAAGAAACCATTTGTTGGTGATGTTAGTGAAGGAAAAAATGATTCAATATATAATGCTTATTCATATCATACCAAAGTTCCACATAAAGCAATAACAAAATTTATAAAACATTATACAAAAGAAGGAGATATTGTATATGATGGATTTTGTGGAAGCGGCATGACAGGTGTTGCAGCACAATCTATTAATAGAAATGTTATTTTATCTGATATTTCAGTTGCTGCAACTTTTATTTCAAATAGTTATAATAACCCTATGGAGTATAAAAAATTTAAAGAAAAAGTAGATAAACTTTTACAGGAAGTTGAAGAAGAAACTAAATGGTTATATGAAACAGAACATAAGAATAATGCTGAGAATACTCGTACAGGGAAAAAGGCAAAATTGTTTGATTTAGATAAAAATAAAGGTATTATAAATTATACAGTATGGAGTGATGTGTTTATTTGCCCATATTGTAATGAAGAATATATCTTTTGGAATACCGCTGTAAATAAAGATACTAAAAAAGTAAAAAAAGAGTATGAATGTCCTAATTGTAATGCAAAATTAACTAAAAGAGATTGTGAAAGAGTTAAAGAAAAATTTTATGATAGTTCTATTGATAAAAAAATAGAAATCGCTAAACAAGAGCCAGTCTTAATTAACTATTATATGGGAAAGAAAAGATTTGAAAAAGAGTTAGATGAAAATGATAAAAGAATATTAAAAAAAATAAATGAGACTGAAATACCTTATTGGTATCCAACTGATGAGTTACCATTAGGTTATAATACTGAACAACCCAAAAATTCTCATGGTTTTACTAACGTGCATCATTTTTTTACAAAAAGAAATTTATGGGCTTTAAGTACAATATGGAGTAAAATTGAAGATAATAATTTAAAAATATTATTATTAATATTATTAGCTAATAATTCTAAAATGAGTAGATATGGTTCCAGAACAGGAATTGTTACTGGGACATTATATGTTCCATCAACTATGAAAGAATTAAATGTTATAGAATATTTAAAAAGAAAGTTATATGGTCCTAAAGGAATTATGAAACCTGCTAAAAAGCTTAGTAATATTCTAAAAGGTAATTCTATAATTGAAACGAATTCAATTACTAATTCTAAAATAAATAAAAATTCAATAGATTATATTTTTACTGATCCTCCTTTTGGTTCTAATTTAATGTATTCTGAGTTAAATTTTATTTTAGAGTCTTGGTTACAAGTTTTTACAAATAATGAAACAGAAGCTATAGTTAATAGTTCTCAAAACAAAAATCTTAATGACTATACTTCATTGATGACACAAGGATTTAAAGAAATGTATAAAATTTTAAAACCTAACCGATGGATGACTGTTGTTTTTCATAATTCTAAAGCTAAAGTTTGGAATGCTATTCAGGAAAGTATAACAAGAGCTGGTTTTATTATTGCTCAGGTAAGTACACTTGACAAAAAACAAGGTAGTTTTAAGCAAGTAACTTCGGCTGGAGCAGTAAAAAATGATCTTGTAATAAACGCATATAAACCAAAAAAAGAATTTGAAGATAAATTCTTAAAAAATGCTGGTGAAGGATTAGAAGCTGATTTTGTAAAAGAACAGCTAAAACATTTGCCAGTTGGAGCTAATATAGAAAGAACAGAACAGATGCTTTATTCTAAAATGTTGGCTCATTATGTTGAGAATGGATTTAAGATAAAATATGATGCTAATAATTTCTATAAGTTATTACATGATAACTTTGTAGAATTAGATGGTTACTGGTTCTTAGAAGATCAAGCAGATGAATATAGTGAATGGAAAAGTTCGCTTAAACTTAATGAAATAGAAGATATTAAAAAAGGTAATCAGGTATTATTTGTTGTTGATGAAAAAAGTGCTTTAACTTGGATCAATAACTTTTTAGATGAACCAAAAGATTATGGAGAGATTTATACTAGTTATGAGCAAATTGCAACTCAAACTGATGATAAGATACCTGAATTAAGAGAATTATTAGATCAAAACTTTATTTTAGAAGATGGAAAATATAGAAGACCAAAAACTAGAAAAGAAAGAGAAAGTATAGAAAAAAGTAGAACTAAAAATTTAGAACGGGCCTGGAAAAAATTATTGGACCGTGCTAAAAATGGTAGTAGAAAGATCAAAAATATAAGAAAAGAAGCATTAATCCATGGCTTTACTAAATGTTATCAACAGGAAAACTATGAGGATATAGTAACTGTAGCAGATAGATTATATAAATCTACTCTAGAATCCAGTGGGGATATACTTGACTTTGTAGATATTGCTCGGATGAAAACAGAGTAAATTGAGGTGGAATTATGAAGCTAGGAAGTAAAGTAAAATATAAAGATAAATATGGTATTGGACAAATAATTTCTAAAGCTGAAATTTTCAATAATATTTATTTTGAAGTTTTCTTTAAAAAAGTTAATAAAACAATACAAGTAAAAAAAGAGGATCTGGAACTACTGCCAGATCCTTCTTCCCTATTAGCTGCAGGCTATAGTTCAGATCCAAATGCTTTTTATCTTAAAAATATGGCCCATAACTTAGAACAGTTTTATAATAACCAAGATGTAATATCTTCTGTAAATTTTAAGATTCAGCCCTTACCACATCAAATTTTAGCTTTGAATTTTGTGCTTAATAAATTCAAAACTAGATGTTTATTAGCAGATGAAGTCGGATTAGGTAAAACTATAGAGGCAGCTTTAATCTTTGAAGAACTAAAGTTAAGAGGAACAGCTAAAAGAGTATTAATCATTACACCTGCTGGATTAACTAATCAATGGCAGGAGGAAATGAAATTAAAATTTGATGAAGACTTTTATATTTTAAACAAAGATAAAGCTAATGCTTTGGAAGATCTTTATGGTGAAGAAGGTAATATATGGTTTGAATTTGATCAGGTTATAACTTCAATTGACTTTTTAAAATCGAATAAATTATCTGATGAAATTAGTGAAGCTGAATATAAGGGAAGAAAAAAACATAATGAGAAAATATACAATAGTTGTATTGATGGAGATTGGGATATAGTTATCTTTGATGAAGCTCATAAATTAACAAAATATAAATCTGGCCGTGAAACCGCCCGTTATAAATTAGGAAAAGAACTGGCAGAAGTTACTCCAACACTTTTGCTATTAACTGCAACACCGCATAATGGTAAACCAGCAGTTTTTCAAAATATGTTAAAATTAATTGATCCCCATTTATTTTATAATAGAGATAATCTTATTCCTGAAAAAGTCAAACAAGTAACTGTTAGAAATAAAAAAAGAGCAGTTGTAGATATGGAAGGTAAGCGCATATTTAAAAATAGAATTACCAATGAGGTTAGAATTTCTAGAAATAATAGCAGTGATGAAGCTGAAAAAAAATTGTATGATAATATTGTAGATTATGTTTCGGAGTATTATGATTTAGCTAAATTTGAGAAAAATTATCCAATGATTTTTCTATTAATGCTTTATCAAAGAATTGTTTCCAGTAGTAGTAGAGCAATTAAAAAGACTTTAGAAAAAAGATATAAAAAATTAAAAAAAGTAAAAGATATTTCTCGCAGATTAAATAGTCTTGATTTAGAGGATCTAGATGAGCTTAGTGGTGAAGAACAGCTTGAATTTATTGAAAGTAATATGGCTTTTTTAAAAAATGATAAATATCTAAATAAAGAAATTAATATAATCGAAAATTGTATTAAAAGTGCTGAAAAATCTTTAAATGGTAATGATGATGCTAAATTAAAGAAATTGCTTGAAATTATTGATTTTGCTAAGCAAAAAGAAAAAGATCCGGACTTGAAAATAATTGTTTTTACGGAGTTTATAGAAACACAGAATTATATTTTAGAATCTCTCGAAAAATTAGGTTATAAAACAGCACATATTAATGGCAAATTATCATTAGAGGAAAAAATATTGCAGAAAAATAAGTTTAAAGAAGAATCTCAAATATTAGTTTCTACTGATGCTGGTGGAGAAGGTATTAACTTACAGTTCTGCTCTTATATGATTAATTATGATTTACCCTGGAACCCTATGAAATTGGAACAAAGAATAGGAAGAATAGATAGAATTGGCCAAAAAGAAGATGTTAAAATCTTTAACTTTATTTTAGAAGATACAGTAGAAGAACATGTTAGAGAAATTTTAGAAAATAAGCTAAGAATTATAAAAGACCAATTTGGAGAAGATAAGTTTGGAGATGTTCTTTCAACTTTACAGGAGGATTTTAATTTTAATCAATTATATTTTGATGCTGTGATCAATGATGAGCTGGAAGAAGCAAAATTAGATCAAATTGGTGAAGAAATGTATAATAAAGCTAAAAATATAATTGAAGACGAAGATTATTTAATTCCTTTTAATGAAAAGAATGAATTAAAAAAAGCTGATAAAAAAGTAATTGAAGAAGTGCCTAAAAAAGTTAAATCTTTTATAAAATTATTTTTCAAGTCAAATAATATGGAGTTAAATGAATACAGTAGGGATGAAAATATTTATTATTTTCAAAATAATTTTGCGAACGAAAAATTCAAAAATCATTTTTCTAAGGTAATCTTTAAACCCAGCAAAGGTTTAAATACTGAAGAGGCAGATTTATTTAGTTTAAACCATGATTATGTTAAAGAAGTTATTAAAAAATCAAAAAAAGAAGGCTATGTCTCTGCATTTGAAATAAATGATAATAGATTTGCAGGTAAAAGCGGATTATTAAGTTATTGGAAGCTAAATATCACGAATAATTTCAACTATAATTATACTGAATTAATTTCAATCTTTATAGAAGATACACCACTTTACAACTTTTTATCATGCAGCATCCCTGAATGAAATAAAGCTGTGCAAACAATCCTTTAAATTCCCATAAATTTTGGTATTTTCGAAGTCTGATACGAAACTGCCTAAAATTAGTTCTT
>Ga0208552_1035_pt1 | contig 22479 bp, 18 predicted proteins | sample Halion_FD_187366 | JGI IMG/M metagenome (GOLD analysis project Ga0208552, IMG submission 187366) | Lab enriched deep subsurface shale carbon reservoir microbial communities from Ohio, USA - Halanaerobium induction (SPAdes) (version 2) ...
ATTTCCGGTGGTAATAGCGGAGGGGCAACACTTGTTCCCATCTCGAACACAAAAGTTAAGTCCTCCAGCGCCTATGGTACTGCATTGGTAACGATGTGGGAGAGTAGGTCGCTGCCGGTCCTTTTTTCCGAAATTTGATGATTATATTAACTGTTAACTGTTGGGGTGTAGCCAAGCGGTAAGGCACTGGGTTTTGGTCTCAGGACGCGTAGGTTCGAATCCTACCGCCCCAGCCATTAATTATAAATTATCATTATTATTTTGGGCCATTAGCTCAGTTGGCAGAGCACCTGACTTTTAATCAGGTTGTCGGAGGTTCGAATCCTCCATGGCTCACCATTTATAGCGCGGGGTAGAGCAGTCTGGTAGCTCGTCAGGCTCATAACCTGGAGGTCATCGGTTCGAATCCGGTCCCCGCAACCATTTTAAATATAATATTTTACTATACATCAGGCAAAAATTACATGGTAATGATGCGGGAGTAGCTCAGTTGGCTAGAGCATCAGCCTTCCAAGCTGAGGGTCGCGAGTTCGAGTCTCGTTTCCCGCTCCATATAACATGGGTCTATAGCTCAGTTGGCTAGAGCATGTGGTTCATACCCACAGTGTCAGAGGTTCAAGTCCTCTTAGACCCACCATTTGTATTCATGGAGAGGTACCCAAGTGGCTGAAGGGGCGGGTTTGCTAAACCTGTAGCAGGGTATTTACTCTGGCGAGGGTTCGAATCCCTCTCTCTCCGCCATTTAATTTATGCCCTCATCGTCTAGGGGTCTAGGACACCAGGTTTTCATCCTGGCGGCAGGGGTTCGAATCCCCTTGAGGGTACCATTTTGCGGGCGAATAGCTCAGTTGGGAGAGCACCTGCCTTACAAGCAGGGGGTCACAGGTTCGAGCCCTGTTTCGCCCACCATTTTAAAAATGAAGTATATTGGTAGACTGGAAGAGATTCCTTTTTTGATATCTTACTTTCTACATCCAAATACGGAGGTGTAGCGTAGCGGTTTAACGCGCCGGCCTGTCAAGCCGGAGATCGCGGGTTCAAATCCCGTCTCCTCCGCCATTTTTTTGCCGATGTAGCTCAGTTGGTAGCAGCGCTTCCATGGTAAGGAAGAGGTCACCGGTTCAACTCCGGTCATCGGCTCCATTAATTAACCAGCCATGGGGATATAGCTCAGCTGGGAGAGCGCTACACTGGCAGTGTAGAGGCCAGGGGTTCGAATCCCCTTATCTCCACCAAAGCTTATTTGTTGGAGAAAAATAAAATATTTTAAGTAATAGAATTAGATTTTCAAAAAATCTTATTTCCTATTTCTTAATTCCTACATTTATTTGGAGGGGTGCCCGAGTGGTTAAAGGGAGCAGACTGTAAATCTGCCGGCGATGCCTACAAAGGTTCAAATCCTTTCCCCTCCACCATTAAATATGCGGGAATAGCTCAGTGGTAGAGCATCACGTTGCCAACGTGAGGGTCGCGAGTTCAAATCTCGTTTCCCGCTCCATTTTTAATATTAATTTTGCACCTTTTCGGTGCTTTTTTTATTTATAGATATATTTTAATTTTCTGATAATTTTTTTTAGCTTTAATAATTAATTTTTTACTGCTATAATAATAGTAATTATATATTAAATTACTATTATTATAGCAGTAATTATATATTAGAATTGAGTAATTCAGTTATAACTGAAAATATAATTAAGAGGTGTTAAATATGCATGAAAAATTGTTTACTCCGGGCCCAACAGAAGTAAGAACAGAATTGTTACAGCAGTTATCAACTGCTCAGATTCATCATAGAACTAAAGAATTTTCTATTATTTATGATGATATTCAAAAAAATTTAAGGAAGCTTCTTTTTACTGATAATCCAGTTCTATTATTTTCTTCTTCTTCTACAGGGGCAATGGAAGCTGCGGTTACAAATGGTGTAAAAAAACGCTGTTTAAATTTTGTTAATGGAGCTTTTTCAGATCGCTGGCATCAGATTACTAAAAAAAATGGTATTGCTTGTGATAAAATTGAGATTTCATGGGATCAGGCAGTAAAACCTGAATTAGTTGAGCAAAAACTACAAACAGGAGCTTATGATGCAATTACTGTTGTTTTGAATGAAACTTCAACCGGATTAATGAATCCAATTAAAAAAATAGGGGAAGTTGTAAAAAAGTTTGATGACGTGTTATTTTTAGTTGATGCAGTTTCTGGAATGGCAGGAACAGAAATTAGGGTTGATGATTGGGGAATTGATATGTGTCTGGCTGGGGTGCAGAAAGCTTTTGCTTTACCTGCTGGATTAACTGTTGCTTCAGTTAGTGAAAAATTATTAAAAAGAGCAGAAACAGTTGATAGTAAGAGTTATTATTTTAATTTGCCACTGCTTTATAAATATCATCAGCGTTCTCAAACCAGAACTACTCCTGCGGGACCTCAAATATTTGCTCTGCAAAAACAGCTTGATTACATTGTTAATGAAGAAGGTATTAAAAATAGATTTGAAAGACACCAAAAAATGGCTGAGTATGTTCAAAATTGGGCTTTGGAGTATTTTGATATTTATGCAGAGGAAGGCTATTGGTCAAATACAGTTACCTGTATTGAAAATAATCGGGGAATTAATGTTGACAGGTTGATTAGTCAACTTGTAGAACAATATAATGTTAGAATTGCAAATGGATATGGTGACTTAAAAAATAAAGCCTTTAGAGTTGGTCACATGGGAGATTTAACTTTGGTTGATATTAAAGGTTTATTATCTGTGATAGAAGATATTTTATCTTTATAAGCTTTAAATGATTATAACTTCAAATTAATTTATCTCATTATTAAGATAGCAGCCATTTTAAAATGGCTGCTATCTTGTATAATCTAAATTTCTAAATAACTTAAATCTTTGACTTTTGTATCTAATTCATCTAGATGAGTTTTAATTTTTTCCATAATATCTTTAGATGGTTTTGAATCAATTTGCATCATCATAATTGCATTTCCACCAATTTTTTTACGTCCAACCTGCATATTTGCAATGTTAATATTTGCTTCACCAAGAGTTGAACCAATTTTTCCAATTACTCCCGGCTTGTCTTGATAACTTACAATAATAAATTCTCCTGATAGATCAAGATCTATTCTTAAACCATTTATTTCAATTAGTCTGAAACCGATAGGTAAATAGGTACCAGCAAGACTGTATTCGTTCATTTCAGTTTTTAGATTAATTTTGATTATATTTTTTAATTCGCCTTCATTTTGAATTTGACTTTCTTTAATTGAAATTTCTCGTTCTTTAGCTACATGCATAGCATTAACTAGATTTATTCTATCATCCAAATTTGGTTCTAAAATGGATTTAACCAGACTTAAAGTCATAGGTTTAAGATTATACTGGTTAACTTCTCCACCGTACTCTATCTCTACAGCTTCAATTCTTTCGTGTCCTTTCCATTTCGCCACAAAATTACCCAATTTTGTTATTAAATTAATATATGGTTTAGCCTGATTAAAATCTTGTGGATCCATTGCAGGAATATTTAAAGGTGATTCTGGTAAATTATTTTTTAACACTGAAATAACTTCTTCTGCTGCAGTAATTGAAACATTATCCATAGCTTCTGTTGTAGTTCCGCCCAAGTGGCAGGTCATTATCACACTGTCTTCAAATTTAAGCAGAGGATTATTACTTGCTTTTACAGGTTCTTCCTCATGAACATCAATTGCTGCTCCTGCTATCTTATTTTTTTCCAAAGCTTCTGCTAAGGCTTTAGTATCTACATTTTGGCCTCTGGCACAATTAATTACACGAGCCCCCGGTTTCATAATTGCAAATTCTTTATGACTTAAAATATGATAAGTTTCATCAGTCAAGGGAGTATGTAATGTAACATAATCTGATTTTTTTAATACTTCTTTAAAAGGAAGTAGAGGAACATTGATTTTTTCTGCTTTTTTTGGTGATAGATAAGGATCATTAGCAATTACTTTCATGCCGAAACTTTGAGCTCTTTTGGCAACTCGACTTCCAATTCTACCAAGTCCAATTATTCCTAAGGTTTTCCCTTTTATTTCTACTCCCATATATTTCTTTCTATCCCAAATATCATTGTGTAGTGCCTGATTAGCTTGAGAAATATTACGGGAAAGAGAAAGCATCATTCCAAGAGTATGTTCAACTGCAGAAATTGTGTTTCCAGTTGGAGTGTTAAAAACAAAAATTCCATTTTTCGTTGCCTCTTCTAAATCAATATTATCATAACCTGTTCCAGCTCTACCAATAACCTTAAGTTTTTTAGCTTTAGTTAAAGCTTCTTTATCTAATTTTGTCATACTTCGAACTATTATTCCATCATAATCAGCAATAATTTCTAAAAATTCTTCGCGGTTTAAGTTCGGATTAAAGTCAACTTTCATGCCTGCATTTTCTAAAACCTCAATACCCTTTTGAGCAATATTGTCACTAACTAGTACTTTGTACACTTATTACCACTCCTTCGCTCTACTTGCTGCTAATTTTTATTAATTATATCTAAAAGAACTTGATAAAGCAAGGTTTAATTCTTTAAAGTGATTAAATATTTAAGATTAACTTAAATTTGTCGAGGTTGCTAAAATATTTCAGACTTGCCGTAGAGACAATTAAAATATATAATGGATAATGAGGAGTGATAAATATGGCGAAGATATTTCCATTTAGAGCGTATAGGTACAATCAAGAAAAGGTAAAAGAATTAGAGAAGGTAGTAACTCAACCCTATGATAAAATTGATAGTCAACAGCAAGATAATTATTACAAAGAGAGTCCTTATAACATTGTTCGATTAATTTTACCTAAAGAAGAAAATCGTTATCAAACTGCAGCAGAAAATTTAGAAGAGTGGATTAAGGATGGAATATTAGTTCGTGACCAAAAGCCTGGAGTTTATATTTATACTCAAGAATATGAGGTAGCTGGAGAAAAAATTACTCGAAAAGGTTTTGTTGCTTTAGGAGAATTAGAAGCTGGTGAAGGTGTTAAAGAACATGAAACAACCATGGAAGGACCAAAAGCTGATCGATTAAAGCTAATCAGGGCAACTGAAGCTAATTTTGGCCATATTTTTATGTTATATTCTGATCCCAAAAATGATATTAATAATTTATTAAGCAAAAGAATGAAAGCTGAGCCATTGATCGAAGTTAAAGATGAAGATCAAAACTTACATAAAATTTGGAAGTTGGAAGATGTTGATTTGATTAGTGAAATAAAAGAAAAAATGATGAACAGGGATTTATATATTGCAGATGGTCATCATCGTTATCAAACAGCTTTAAATTATCAAAAAGAGTGCCTTAAAAAGGGCTGGGCAGCTGATGGTGTGGAAAGTTTTAATCATCGTTTAATGACTTTTATCAATATGGATGATCCTGGCTTAAGGGTCTTACCAACCCATAGATTGGTGTATGGAATAAAAGATTTTAAACTAGATTTGTTTTTGAAAAAAACTGCTGAAAATTTTGAGATTAATAAATTTAAAATAAAAGAAGAAATGTATAATTATTTAGATAAAAATAAAGGCAATAAAGTTTTTGGTTTTAAAGCAAAAGAAGATACTAACTATTATGGTTTTCAATTTGTAAATGAAGAAGCTTTAGCAGAAATTAAAGAAAAATATTCTGATGCATATAATAAATTAGATGTTAGTATTCTGCACAATATTTTATTAGAAAAATATCTCAGCATTGATAAAAAAGCATTAGCTGCTAAATCTAATCTTGATTATATTAGATACCGAGATAAGGCTCTTGCTAAACTTGCTGCAGATAACTATCAGGCAGCATTTATTTTGAATCCGACATCAGTTGAAGAAGTTAAAAAAATTGCTGATCAAGGTGAAAAAATGCCGCAAAAATCTACAGATTTTTATCCAAAACTATTAACGGGTCTAGTTATTAATAAGCTTTCAATTAAAAAATAAATTTATGAATTGGATTTAGTAAAAATTCATTTAGAAAGTTTTGAGGATGAGATTTATGACCGAGTATAAAAAAAACATATTGGTATATCTAGTGGCAGTAATTGTTTTAATTTTAATCGGATTTACTGCTCTTTTTATAGGATCAAGTTATATAAATCCAATAGATGTAGTATCATATATTTTGAGTAACAATCAAATTTCTGCTTCAACAGCAATTATTATTTCTGAAATTAGACTGCCAAGAATTATTTTGGCTTTCATTGTAGGAGCAGGATTGGCTGTGGCAGGATCTGTATTTCAAGCAATCATCAGAAATCCGATGGTGGATCCATATATTATTGGTATATCTGCAGGAGCAGGTACTGGTGTTATGGTGGCTTTATTTTTAGGAATTGAGATTTCTGTTTTAAATTTAAGTTCAATTCCTGTTTTTGCTTTCATAGGAGCTGTTTCAACAGTTTTTATTGTTTATCAGTTGGCTAAAGTTGGTAAAAAACTTCCTGTTTTGACTTTTCTTTTAGCTGGTGTTGCTATGAGTTTTATTTTAAATTCAGTTATGTCTTTTCTAATGGTTCTTAGAACTGAAAATTTACAGCAATTAGTGTACTGGCTAATGGGTAGTTTAGCCGGCTCCTCCTGGTCAGATATACAGATGGTCTTACCATATTTTTTAGCTGCTTTGGCTGTTATAGTTTTTTATTTAAAAGATTTGAATATTTTACTGCTGGGAGAAGAAAGTGCAGCTCACTTAGGTTTGAATGTAGAAAGAACAAAAATTATTTTACTGGGATCAGCTTCTCTTATTACTGCCTCTGTTGTTTCAGTTAGCGGAAGTATTGGATTTATTGGCTTAGTTGTACCCCATATTACAAGGATGATTATTGGACCAGACCATAGAAAACTAATACCTTTAACAGCTCTGTTTGGAGGTGGCTTTTTATTGGTTGCTGATACAGCAGCTAGAACTATAATGGCACCTATGGAGTTACCTGTAGGGATCATAACAGCTTTAGCTGGAGGCCCATACTTTATTCATTTATTACGTAATAAATCTAAAAATATTTGGTGAAAATTATGTTGAAAACAGATAATATCAAATTTAGTTATAATAAAACTAATATTATAAAAGGTATTGATTTAAATATAAAAAAAGGTTCTTTTGTTGGAATTATTGGACCAAATGCTTCAGGAAAATCAACTCTATTAAAGAATATAAGTAAAACTTTAACTGTTGATCAGGGAAAAGTTTATTTGGATAAAAAAGTTTTAAATGATTATAATTCTATGGAGTTAGCAAAAAAAATGGCTGTGGTTCCTCAAAATACTGAAGTTAATTTTAATTTTAATGTTTATGATATTATAATGATGGGGAGGCACCCATATCAAAAAAGGTGGTCAGGTTTAAAGCAGGAAGATAAAAAAATAGTAAAAAACATAATGGAGCTTACTGATACCTTAAAACTAAAAAATAAACTAATTAATGAATTATCTGGAGGAGAAAGACAGCGGGTTATAATTGCCAGAGCTTTAGCCCAGGATCCAGATGTGTTATTATTAGATGAGCCAACGTCGAATTTAGATATAAATTATCAAGGGGAAATTTATGGTTTATTAAAACATTTAAATCAAAAATTCAACTTGACTATTATTACAGTTTCACATGACTTAAATTTGACTGCTCAATATTGTGAAGAATTACTGCTGCTTAAAAATGGAAAAATATTTGCAGCTGGAAATGCCGAAAATGTTTTGACTGAAAAAAATATCAAAAAGGTATACAAGGCAGAAGTTTTAATTAAAATAAACCCTATTTCAGGCAAACCATTTGTAACTTTAATACCTGAAAAAAATGATAAATATAAAAACCAAAAAAATAAAGATTTTAAAGTTCATGTCATTGCAGGTGGAGGAACAGCACAAAAGTTTTTGTATAAACTTGATAATGAAGGGTATCCATTAAGTATAGGAGTTTTAAATATTGGAGATGCTGATTGGCAGGCAGCCAAAGAACTTGGAATTGAAACTGTTGAAGCACCTCCATTTATAGAGATAACTGAAAAAGAAATTAATAAAAATAGAAAATTAATTAAAAAAGCGGACTTAGTTATCTTAAGTGATTTACCCTTTGGTCATGGAAATTTAGCGAATTTAAAAATTTTGCTGGAATTTCCAGAAAAGAAAAAGATTCTTTTTTCTAATTTAAATATAGAAAAAAGGGATTATATTAAAGGAAAAGCGGCAGCAATCTGGAATAAAATAATAATAGAAGATGAAAATGTTATTTTGTTAAAAGAAAAAGATGATTTAATTAAAAAAATAAATGAATTGGAAAACATGGAGATGGAGAGGTAATTATGATAAAGGCTGCAGACTTAGAAAATGAATATTTTTTAGTATTAATTCCTGGAAAAGAACTTGTAGAAACTGCATCACAAGTCCAAAAAATTGTTTCTGAACATTATAATCTTTATCCAGACCAAATATATCCGCAGCTTCATATTACAATTGATAGAATTTATAAGAGAAAAGCAAAAAAAGCTAAAAAAATTTTATTAAAGAAAATTAAAGATTTTGGAAAAATTGAAATAGAAGTAGATAGGTTTAGCTGTATTAAATTTTCAGATCAGCATCAGCTGGTTTTAGAAGTTAATGAAACTGAATCATTAAAGCAATTTTCTGAGTCAGTTCATCAAAGTTTAATTAATGAGGGGATTTCAACTATTGAAAATTATGAAGAGTGGATGTTTCATATTACAATTATTAGTAATATTTTTGCTGAAAATCCAATTCCAATGGACGAGTTAACGGAAATCTGCTTATTTATGGAGGGAATGTCCAGACCGTTATCAGCAGCTGCTGATAAGTTAGAGATCTGGAGACCGACTCTTGATCCAGTAGAAAAAATAATTGCAAGTTTTGATATAAATTAAAAAATTAGATATAATATTTTATATTAATTCAATTTAAATAATAGGAGTGATGATTATGGCAACTGAAATTAAAGCTTTTATCTTTGATCTTGATGGAGTAATAACAGATACAGCCGAATATCATTATAAAAGTTGGCAGAAGCTGGCTGATGAAGAGGACCTTTTTTTTAATCGTGAGATTAACGAAAAATTACGTGGCGTTTCTAGAATGGATTCATTAGACATAATTTTAGATGGCAAAGAACTTCCAAAAGAGATCAAAAAAGAGTGGACAGATAGAAAAAATGCTTATTATCAAAAATATTTAGAAGAAATTACAAAAGAGAATATCCTTGATGATATGGAATCTAAATTAAAAAGACTAAAAAATAATGGGTTTAAAATTGCTGTGGGTTCATCAAGTAGGAATGCAAGGAAAGTTTTAAAACAGCTGCAGATTTATGATATGTTTGATGCTATTTCAGATGGTAATAGTGTTGAAAGTGCTAAACCAGCCCCAGATTTATTTTTACACACAGCCAAGAATCTTGGTCTTGAGCCTGAGGAATGTGTTGTATTAGAAGATGCAGAATCTGGAGTAGAAGCAGCCTTAGCTGCTAATATGAAGGCAGTAGGAGTTGGACCTGAGTCAAGAGTAGGTAAAGCACATTTAGTTTATGGAAATGTTGATTCAATTGATTTTGATGAGATTTTAAAAAAATTATAAAAATTTTTTAAAAAAAGAAGGAGTTTTAGAGTCTGTGACGAATAATATACTAAGAGGTAGTTTACAGACTCTTTTTTCTTTTTAAATTTCGCAAGCGCTTGCGTAAATTCTAGTGAGTGTTTAAATTGGAGGCGAAAAGATGCAGATCACCCTCAAAGATATTGCTAGAATGGCTGATGTTGCTGAGTCAACAGTTTCTAGGGCTTTAAATAATAAGCCCGGAGTTGGTGAGGATACTAAATTAAAAATTATAAAAATTGCAAAAAAACACAATTATCGTCCGAATCAACTTGCAAGAGGTTTAGCAGCAAATAAAACAAATATGATAGCTGTAATTCTTTCAGAGATGGACAGTCCGGGTAATATAGAAATAGTCAAGAGTCTAGAAAAGGCGGCTGAAAAAAATGGTTATCAAATAATACTATGTAATACAAACAATCAAACAGAAAAAGAAAAATCTTATCTAACACTCTTAGAGTCAAATCAAGTTGATGGTGCTATTTTTATTGGAGGAAAGCTGGTTGAGGGTCATCTTCTGCGAGCTAGTTTTAGTCCGGACAACAATATTGTATTGATTAACCGACTCGCAGAGGAAATTTTTTTTACATCAGTTTTAACAGATTATAGTCAGGGAGTTTATAAAGCTGTAGGCCATCTTCTCGATCAGGGATTTGAAAATATAGCCCTTGTTGGTGGAGAAAATTATAATTTAATTGAAGAAGAAAAATCAGCTGGCTATAAAGCAGCTTTAATTGATCACGGTTATCAAATTAATGAAGAGCTTATTTTTTCAATTAAAGCTGATAGAAAATCTGGTTATAATGTCTTTTTAGAAATAATTGAAGGGGATATTATTCCAGATGCTTTCATCTCAACAAGCGAGTTAACTACTATTGGTCTGGTGGAGGCCATTAAAATGGGAGGATATTTCATTCCGGATGATTTTGCAGTAGTTGGTTATGGGGACAACATTTTGACATCGGTTATTGACCCACCGTTGACGGTATTAAGTGAACCGGTGGATGCATTAGCTGATTATTCTTTTGATTTTTTATTAAAGCTAATTAATAAAAAAATGAAGGATCAACAAATAAAGGTTTTAACTCCCGAATTAATTATTAGGGAGTCATCAATATCAAAATATAATTAAAATTATGAGGAGGATTTTCTAATGGCAAGTGTGACTTTAGAACATATCTATAAGCGTTTTGGTGATTTAGTGGCAGTAAAGGATCAGAGTTTAGAAATCAAGGATAAGGAATTTATTGTTTTAGTAGGACCTTCCGGTTGTGGTAAATCAACCACTTTAAGAATGATTGCTGGTCTGGAAGAAATCAGTGAGGGTACTTTAAAAATTGGAGATCAGGTTGTTAATGATGTAGCTCCTAAAGACAGAGATATTGCGATGGTTTTTCAGAACTATGCTCTTTATCCACATATGAATGTTTATGATAACATGGCTTTTGGGCTTAAATTACGTAAGTTTCCTAAAGATGAAATTGAAAGACGTGTACAGGAAGCTGCTGATATCTTAGGTATTGAGCAGTTATTAGAAAGAAAACCTAAACAGTTATCTGGTGGTCAGAGACAGCGTGTAGCTTTAGGACGTGCAATTGTGCGTGAGCCTCAGGTGTTCTTAATGGATGAGCCGCTTTCTAATCTTGATGCAAAATTAAGAGTTCAGATGAGAACTGAATTATCTAAACTGCATGATGAATTACAGACAACAATGATTTATGTAACTCATGATCAGACTGAAGCGATGACAATGGGAGATAGAATTGTTGTGCTTAAAGATGGTGTTATCCAGCAGGTTGATGATCCATTATCTCTATATAATAAACCTAACAATATTTTTGTTGCTGGATTTATTGGTTCTCCAGCTATGAACTTTATGGATGCTAAAATTGAAAAAGAAGGAGATACTTACTATATTGATGGTGATGGAACCTTTAGAATTCGTGTTCCAGAAGATAAAGAAGACCATATTAAGGATTATGTAGGCAAAAATGTAGTTTTTGGTGTGAGACCTGAAGATATTGTAGATACTAATATTAACCATGATTTTGAAGTTAAAGAAGATAATTCTTTTGAAGCTGATGTAGATGTTGTTGAGCCTATGGGTTCTGAAATTTATTTATATTTAGCAGAAGAAGAACACTCTTTAATTGCTCGTGTAGAAGCTGAAAGTACTGCAAAAACGGGAGATACAATTTCTCTTGGTGTTGACTTAAGAAAAATTCATATCTTTGATGCTGAAACTGAAGAATGTGTATTTTAAGATTAGAAATTTAAATTAATATTTAAATTATTGGAGCAGCTGGATTTTAAAATCCAGCTGCTTTTTTGATTATTTTAAAAAATTCAAGTATAATTATTAGTATAGGTTCTAAATAAGATACTAGTTTGCTTAGGAGGAATAATAATGCCTCGCCAAAAAAAGGATTTTTTGTTGAATCCAGTTTTTATAACCATTATAGCTATTATAGCTGTAATTGCTGCTTTTAATTTTTATCAGAATATGACTAGAATGACTCAAATTGAAAATAAAATAAAAAAAATAGAAGCTGAAATTGCTGAAACAGAGGCAGAAAATGAACAATTACAAAAACAAATTCAAAATAGTGATAATAAAGAATATATAGAAGAAGTTGCGCGAGAAAAGTTGGGTTTAGTAAAACCGGGAGAAAAATTATTAATACCAGTTGAGTCGGAAAATGAAGAACAAGGGGATAATCAAGACCAAGAAGATAATGATAATTAATATTTTTAATAAAGGAGATTTTAAATGTCAGAATACATAAAAATAGACTTATTTAAACTTGCAGCTTCAGAGTTAAAATTAAAAAAAGAAAATATTAAAGCAACAGTTGATTTGTTAGATGAAGGGAATACAGTTCCCTTTATTGCACGTTATCGAAAAGAGATGACAGGCAGTCTTGATGAAGAAGAGATAAGAAATATAGAGGAAAAAATAGATTATTTGCGCAGGTTAAACGAAAGGAAAAATGAAGTTGCAGAAGCAGCAGAAAAACAAGAAAAATTAAATGATGAATTATTAGTTAAATTAAAAAAGGCAAATACTTTACAAGAAGTTGAAGATTTATATCGTCCTTTTAAAGTTAAAAAACAAACAAAGGCTGCTAAAGCAATTGATAAAGGTTTGCAGCCCCTAGCAGATTTAATATTTTCACAGAAAAAAAATAAAGATGAAATTAAAAAAATTGCTGAAAAACATTTAGATTCGGAAAAAGAACTGAACTCTATAGCAGATGTTTTAAGCGGAGCAGAAGATATAATAGCTGGACAAATATCAGATGATGCTGAATTAAGAAAGAAATTAAGAACTTTTGTCTTTAAAACCGCTAAAATCACCTCTGAACAAAAAAATGAGGATGAAGAAGGGAAATACCAAGATTATTATGAATTTAAAGAGTCAATCAATAAAATTCCTCCTCACCGAATTTTAGCCTTAAATAGAGGTGAAAATGAAGAGGTTTTAAGGGTTAAAGCTGAAGTTGATGATGAAAGAGCTATTGAAATGATATATAACATTTATAAGTTTGATAACAGAAAAAGAGGAAGTTTTGAACATTTAATAAATGCAGTAGATTATGCATATAAAAGGTTGATATTTCCATCTTTAGAAAGAGAAATAAGAAATCATTTAACTGAAAAAGCAGAAGAGAAAGCAGTTAATAATTTTTCAACAAATCTTCATTCTTTATTAATGCAGCCACCTTTAGAGGCTAAAAGAGTTCTTGCAGTTGATCCAGCCTTTAGAACAGGTTGTAAACTAGCGGTGTTGGCTGAAGACGGTGAATTATTAGAGACAGGAGCTATTTATCCTCATCCACCTGTTAATCAAATGGAAACTGCAGCCGAAACAGTAGCTAACTTAGTGAAAAAGCATAATATTGATTTAATTGTAATTGGAAATGGGACTGCAAGTCGAGAAACTGAGACTTTTATTGCTGAGCTAATTAAAAGTGGAATGGATGTCGAATATACTATTGTTAGTGAAGCAGGTGCCTCTGTTTATTCTGCTTCTAAACTGGCCCGGAAAGAGTTCCCTGATTTAGATGTTTCAATTAGAGGTGCGATTTCAATTGGGCGTAGAATTCAAGATCCACTTGCCGAATTAGTTAAAATAGATCCTAAATCACTTGGTGTAGGAATGTATCAGCACGATATTTCAGAAAAAAGATTGGAAAAAGCTCTAAATGAGGTAGTTGTTGATGCAGTTAATCATGTTGGAGTTGAGATAAATACAGCTTCTGCTGCTCTTTTAACTTATGTTGCTGGAATAAGTTCTAACAATGCTGAGAAAATTATTGAGCACCGCAGTCAAAATGGAGCTTTCAAAAAGCGAAAAGAATTATTAGATGTTTATGGCTTTGGCCCTAAAACATTTGAACAGGCAGCCGGATTTATTCGTTTAGATTCAGAAGAAGATCCATTTGCAGTTACTCCTATTCATCCAGAATCTTATGAAGCAGCAGAAAAAATATTAAATAAAATCAATTATAAAGCTGATTCAATTCGGGATAAAAATACAGTTGAAACTCTTAGAGAAAAGTTAGAACAAATTGATTTAATAGAAATTGCAGGCCAGTTAGGTATTGGTTTGCCGACTGCAAAGGATATTGCTGCTGCTTTAAAACAGCCTGGGAGAGATCCTCGTGATTCTATGCCAGCACCTATTTTTAGAAAAGATATACTGAAAATAGAAGATATAGAATCTGGGATGATTTTCAAAGGGAAAGTTAGAAATATTGTTGACTTTGGAGCTTTTGTTGATATTGGTTTAAAACAGGATGGATTATTACATATTTCAGAAATGAGTCAGATGTATGTTAATGATCCCTTTGAAATTGTTGAAATAGGACAGAATATTGAGGTTAAGGTTCTTGATGTTGATCAAAAACGGGGTAGAATTTCTTTAACTTTAAAATTTTAGAAAATTTTAGCCGATAAATTTGACAGCTCTGTCGTAATTAAGTTATAATGAGTACAATATTAATATCTAGGGAGGAATTTTTTAAAGATGTCCATTGAAGTTGGAACTATAGTTGTAGGAGAAGTTACAGGGATAACAAATTTTGGTGCCTTTGTTGAATTGGAAACTGGCGATACTGGCCTCGTTCATATTTCTGAAGTTGCTAATACTTATGTAAAAGATATTAGTAATTTCCTTAAAGAGGGCGATGAAGTTAAGGTAAAAGTTATCAATGTAGACGATGACGGGAAAATTGGCCTTTCAATTAAGCAGTTAGAGGACCCAGGTGACAGAATTGATCATGCTCCGGAAATGTCCTTTGATGAAAAAATGGAACGTTTCTTAAAGCAGAGCAGTGAGCGTCAGCAAGATCTAAAAAGTAGAGAGGCAAAAAACGGCGGTAGTTCTAAATAAATATTTGCCATTATTTTATTAACTTTTTAAACATCCTTTAATTCGTTTAAGGGGTGTTTTCTCTTTTTATAGAAAGCAAATAATAAAGTTATAGGAGAAAAAATAATGAATGAGCACAAAATTATAGAACTGCAGTTAGATAGAAAAATCAATAATTTTTTAAAAACAGCAGAATATTGTCCTTTTGGTTATCCGGCAGTAATAATTGTTAATCCATTTATTAATGGTGTTCCTGCACCCACAATTTATTGGCTTAGCTGTCCATATTTAAATTATGAAGTTGATCGTTTAGAAGCAGAAAGTAATTTAATTTCAAAGCTGCAGGAAAAATTGAAATCTAACTTTAAATTTAAAAATAAAATGATAAAAGCGCATGAAAAATATGCAGAGAAGAGGAAGTCTTTATTATCAGCAGAACAATTAGCCGAAGCCAAAAATATTTCAGAGGATCTTTATAATACATTAATGAATTCTGGTGTTGGTGGAATTAAGGAAAAAGAAGGAATAAAGTGTCTGCATACACATCTAGCTGATTTTTTAGTTGACAATGGTAATCCAGCTGGTGAAATTGTGTTTAGTAAAATTAATTGGCCTGATAACTGTCAGATATGTAAAGAGAGGGTTGATCAATTTGAGAGCAGCAGCAATTGATATTGGAACAAATTCTTGTCGTTTACTAATAGCTGAAAAAAAAGCCAATAAATCTTTGGATGTTTTAAGTAGGAAGTTAGAAATAACAAGGCTGGGTGAGGGTGTTGATCAAAACAGATTTTTGAAAGAAGAAGCTGTTAATCGAGTTTATAAAGCTTTGGAAAAATATAAAAAAATAATTGATAAGTTTCAGGTGGATAAAGTTAGAGTTGTTGGAACAAGTGCTTTAAGGGATGTAGAAAATCCCAATTTATTAACTGATAAAATAAGAAAATTAGATTTAGAACTGGAAATAATCAGTGGTGAAAAAGAAGCAGAATTAAATTATTTGGGAGCAGCATCTAATTTGAATGAAAACTTTTTGTTAATTGATATTGGGGGGGGCAGCACAGAGTTTATTTGGCCAAATACTTCTGATATAAATTTTAAGAGTTTAGATATTGGGTGTGTGAGATTGACTGAAAAATTCATTTCTGATCCAAGAGAAAAAATCAGTTCACTCGAACAAAAAGAGATTCAAAGTTATGTAGAAAATCTTTTGAAAAAAAAGCTTGATTTAAATAAAGAATTTAAAGTTAAAGGTGTAGGGGGTACAATAACTACAGTTGCTGCAGTTAAACTTGCTTTAGAAGAATATGACAGCAGTAAAATAGAAAATTTAAAACTGGAATATTTTGAGCTTGAGAATATAATAAATAGATTTGCTGATCTTGATTTAAAAGCAAGAAAGAAAGTCAAAGGCCTCCAGCCTAAAAGAGCAGATATAATTACAGCTGGTCTTATTATTTTAAAAACAATTTTGAATTACATAAATGTTAAGGAACTATATGTAAGTGATCACGACTTACTTTATGGTTTATTAAAAAAAGAGCTTTTGATTAAATAAATTAAGTTCCTCAAGAAGATGCTCAAAGAAGTTTAAAAAGGGAGACTTTTATGATGGAAAGCAGGTTTAAAGATTTTATAAACAAAAATAATTTACTTGATAATTGTAAAAGTTTACTGCTTGGTGTTTCAGGTGGCCCAGATTCTTTAGCAATGCTAAATCTTTTTTGTAATCTTAGTAAGGAATTAAATATAGAGATAGCTGCAGCTCATTTAGACCATAAATTTAGAAAAGAATCTGCCGCTGAAGCTAATTTTGTTGAAAAATTTGTTGAGAAAAAAGGAATTAAATTTTTTAGAAAGAGTGAAAATCTGCCGTTGATTATAAAAGAGAAAAATATTTCTGCTGAGGCAGCTGCTAGAAAAGTAAGGTTTGATTTTTTTAGAAGTATTATTGAAAAATATAACTATGATGGATTGGCACTAGCTCATCACAGAGATGATCAAGCAGAAACAATCTTGTTAAACTTATTTAGGGGTACAGGTTTAAAAGGGTTGAGCGGTATTCAAGCTAAAGTAATGATTCAAAAATTAAATATAATTCATCCGATGCTATCTTTCAGCAAAAAAGAAATTTTAAACTATTGTCAAAAACATAAATTAGATCCTTGTTTTGACAGCAGTAACGAGCAGAGTATATACAGCAGAAACATAATTCGCAATGAAATTTTTCCGATTGTTGAAAATAAGATTAATGATAAAGCAAGGGAAGTTATTTCTCGTAATAGTAATATTATTGCTGCTGAACATAAATTCTTAGAAAAATTAACTATCCAAAAATTCAAAGAAATTTTTAAAGAAAAAAATGAGGATAGGATTATAATTAATTTTGATAAATTTAAAAAAATTGATCAAGTTTTACAGCGCAGGCTATATAGATTGATTTATAATAAACTTAATGATAACCTTGATGATTTATACTTTGATCATATTTTGGAAATAGAAAAACTGATCTCTAACCATCAGACTGGAAGAGGTATAGACATTGCTTCTGGAATAAGAGTTGAGATAAGCTACTCTAATTTAATATTTTTTAAAAAAGATAGCCTGCAAAACAATACAGTTTTTCAAACTAAAAAAATTGAAATAGAAGAAACTATTAAAATTAATGAAAATTACAGTATAAACTCTACTATTTTAAGAAAAAAAGAATTTTGCTTTAATGAAAATCCACTACAGGCAGCTTTTGATTTTGATAAATTAAAGTTACCTTTAAAGATAAGAAGCAGAAATCCAGGTGATATATTGGTACCTTTAGGGATGAGTGGACATAAAAAGGTGAAAGATATTTTAATTGATGAAAAAGCACCTAAGAACTTAAGAAAAAATGTGCCAATAATAACAGATGCAGATGACAATATTATTTGGCTGGCTCCATATAGAATTTCTGATGATTATAAAATTACTGAAAAAACAAATAAGGTTTTAATTTTAAAATTAAAATATAATTAGGAGGACCACAATGGGAAAGAATAATGTTTTCACAAATGATATAAAAGAAGTTATTATTAATGAAGAAGAAATAAAACAGAGGATTGAAGAGTTGGGAAAAGAAATTACAAATATTTATAATGATGATGATGATATTGTAATGCTCTGTATCTTAAGAGGAGCGATTTTATTTATGGCTGATTTAGCAAGAGAAATCGATTTGCCGGTAGTTTTTGATTTTATGGATGTTTCAAGCTATGGCGCTTCTACTGAATCATCTGGGGTAGTTCGAATTATTAAGGATATGGAAGAAAACATTGAGGGCAGACACTTATTAATTGTTGAAGATATTATTGATACTGGAAGAACTTTAAAACATGTAATTGATATGCTTCAAACAAGAAATCCTAAAAGCATTAAAGTTGTTACTTTATTAGATAAACCGGAAAGAAGAGTAAAAAAAGAAATTGATGCTGATTTCAATGGTTTTGAAATACCAGATGAATTTGTTGTGGGATATGGGCTTGACTTTGCTGAAAAATATAGAAATTTATCATTTATTGGTGTTCTAAAAGAAAAATTATATATATAAATACTCACCGGCTTAAATACTAATATTTATATTTATAGATTTCTAATTGAAATTTAATATTTATAGTTTATAATGTGTTTTAGCTGAGTATTTCATCTGTTTTAAACAAAACAGATGATTAAGGCTGGGGAGATAATAGAATAGAGTTTCCCCATTTTTTATTTGGAAACAAATCAAAAGTTATCAACAGGCAAATTTGTGGATAATTCCCCTTCAAAACTGATGAGAATCAGTTATCCACAGATTACGCAAAAAAGGTGAAACAAGATCCGATTTTTGGTATAATTAATTCACCACAAAAAACCAAAAAGGAGTTGTTTCACCTATGATTAATTATAGCAGACTTATCTATAAATTGAAACGAAATTTATCAACTTTTTCAAATAAAATTACTAAAAATCTAACTAAACCTAAAAGCAAATTTTTCTTTCAAGTCTTATATGGATTGTTAGAAAATCAGACTGTTTTATTAAGTGAGATTTCCAGAGCTTTAAAAGAAAAAATTTCGTTAAAAAAGACTATTGATCGCCTGTCAAGAAATTTAAAAAATTTTGATAATCAGGATGAAATTAAGGAAAATTATATCAATGCAATTGAATCTTTTATTGATGATGATACTATCTTTTGCTGTGATAAATCTGATATTGTCAAGCCTGCCAGTAAAGAACTTGAGTTACTTGATAGAGTACGAGACGGCAGCACCGGTAAAATTGAAGATGGTTATGATACTTTTGAGGTTGCTGCCTTAACCAGTAAACATGAGATGCCTGTTTCGGTTTATTCTCATATTTATTCTACACTGGAAAAAGATTTTAAAAGTCAAAATATAGAAACATTAAAAGGCTTAGATTTTGTTAAAAAACATTTTGGTAACAGAGGTATTTATACTGCTGACCGCTGGTATGACAACAATTTTTTCTTTAAAGAATTTACTAAAGAAAATGCAGAACGTAAATTTGTAATTAGAGCTAAGATGAACAGAAATGTTATTTATAAAAATAAAAGTATGAATATCCTGGATGTAGCCAATCTTTATAAAGGTAAATATGTTACTTATTTTAAGGATAAACATGGTAAGAGTAAAAAGGTTAAATTTAGCTATGCTAAAATAAAGTTACCTGTAATTCCAGACAAGCAATTAACCCTGGTTATAGTCAGAGGACTGGGTAAAAAACCAATGCTTTTGATTAGTAATTTAAAACCTGAATCTAAAAAATTGACTGAGGTAATACTTCGAGTTTATATTAAACGCTGGAAGGTTGAAGAATATTTCAGATTCAAAAAACAGCAGTTTGATTTAGAAAATATTAGGGTGAGATCTTTAAATAGTATCAGAACAATGGATTTGATTTTAACAAATTTAATCGGTTTTATCGCCATGCTTTCAGAAAAAAGAAATACTACTAAATTGAGTTTATGGATATCAAAGCTAGCTAAAAGAATATATGATATTCCCAACTTTGATTATTACGCTATAGCAGATGGTATATTTGAGATTTTAAAAAAGAGCCGCACAGGAATAAAAAGTTTTTTGAATTCAAATATCAAATTTAAAAGATCACAACAGCCTAACCTGTTCAGTTTGCAGCTATGTTAAGGATATCAAAAGGTTATTAATTGCGATTTTGGGGAAACTCTATATAATAGAATATTTACAAAATATAAATATTATGTTATAATATTTTACTGTATATGATTTAAGTCGTAGGGGAGGTAAAGAAATTTGAATAAGTTTATTAAAAATATAGGATTTTATTTAATTCTGATTGCAATATCTATTTTAGTTGCTCAATTTTTTATGCAGCAGGGACCAGCTACTGTAGAGGACTTCACATACACGAATTTACTGCAGGAGGTTGAAGCTGATAATATAAATCAGGTAACTATTGTTGGTAATCAGGAAGTAACAGGTACTATTAATAATAGAGATTTTAAAGTTCCAATTCCACCGGAAGCTATTCCCTCTTTAATGCAGGATTTAAGAGCTGGTGATGTTAATATAAAAACAAAACCACAGCCAACAACACCATGGTGGATTAATATCTTAAGTTATATTTTACCTGTTGTAATTTTAATTGTCGCTTGGATTTTTATTATGCAGAAAATGCAGGGTGGCGGCAGCAAAATGATGTCCTTTGGAAAAAGTAAGGCAAAATTGAATGAGAGTGATGTTAAAGTATCATTTGATGATGTTGCTAATTATGATGAAGTAAAAGAGGAACTGCAGGAAGTAATTCAATTTTTAAAGAAGCCTGATAAATTTACTGAGTTAGGTGCAGAAGTACCTAAAGGAGTTTTAATGGTAGGACCTCCAGGAACAGGTAAAACATTGATGGCAAAAGCAGTTGCTGGAGAAGCAGGGGTTCCCTTCTTCTTTATCAGTGGATCTGATTTTGTTGAAATGTTTGTTGGTGTTGGAGCTTCTAGAGTAAGAGATTTATTTGAAAAAGGTAAGAAGAATGCACCTTGTATTATCTTTATTGATGAGTTAGATGCTGTTGGACGTCAGCGTGGTGCTGGACTTGGTGGTGGACACGATGAGCGTGAACAGACTTTAAATCAACTGCTTGTAGAAATGGATGGTTTTGAGCCAAATGAAGGGATCATTTTAATGGCAGCAACCAATAGACCTGATGTTTTAGATCCTGCTTTATTAAGACCAGGACGTTTTGATAGGCAGGTTATGGTTGATAAGCCGGATAGGGTAGGACGACAAAAAATACTTGAAATTCATGTGAAGAATAAACCTTTAGATGATGATATCGATTTAGAGGTTCTTGCTAAAAGAACTCCTGGCTTTACAGGTGCAGATATGGAAAATCTAGCTAATGAAGCTGCTATTTTAGCTGCCAGAAGATCAAAGAATATCATTGCAATGAAGGAATTTGATGATGCAATTGATCGTGTGATTGCTGGACCTGCCAGAAAAAGCAAAGTAGTATCTGAAGAAGAAAAAAATCTTGTTTCCTATCACGAGACAGGACACGCTCTGCTGGGTGAACTTCTTGAACATGCTGATCGAACTCATAAAGTAACAATTATACCGCGAGGTAGAGCCGGGGGTTTTACAGTACCCCTACCTTCAGATGATCAAAACTTTATGACTAAAGGACAGCTTTTAGATAAGGTTACTAGTTTGATGGGAGGACGTGCTGCAGAAGCAATCTTTCTTGATGATATCAGTACAGGTGCCCAGAATGATATTGAAAGGGCAACTCAGATTATTAGAGCAATGGTAACTGAATATGGTATGAGTGAAAACTTAGGACCATTAACCTTAGGTCAGAAACATGATCAGCAGGTTTTTCTAGGTAGAGATATTTCTCGTCAGAGAAACTACAGTGAAGAAGTTGCTGCTCGAATTGATAAAGAAATCAGTAAAATGGTGGAAGAATGCTACAGTAAGGCGGAACGACTGCTTAGAGATAATTCCGAGACAGTAGAACGAATTGTTGCAGCTTTAAAAGAACATGAAACATTAAATGCGGATCAGATTAAACGTCTGATAAAGGGCGAAGAAATTACTGGTGATCCGAATAAAGATAGAATTGATGAACCAGGTGATTCTGATGGTGACAAAAAAAAGAAAGAAAGTATAATTAAAACCTTCAAACCAGAAACGCAGAATGCATAAATATATAATTTATCTAAAAGATCAGCTTAGCGGCTGGTCTTTTTTTATTAGCTAGGAAATTATACCTGATGGTTTGTTGTGGATAATATTTATAGTTTCATAATTTCCGCTATCAACAAAATTTAACCTTACTATATTACAGATTGTCCGAAGGACATTTTGTTCTTATATAGGAAACTATGCTTTTGCAGGAATGTGGATAACTTTGTAGAAAGATAAAAATATTATGAGCAAAAATAAATCAAAAAATCATCCAAAAATTAAAACAATATTGAATGATCACTGGGAAGAG
>Ga0208552_1039_pt1 | contig 16571 bp, 16 predicted proteins | sample Halion_FD_187366 | JGI IMG/M metagenome (GOLD analysis project Ga0208552, IMG submission 187366) | Lab enriched deep subsurface shale carbon reservoir microbial communities from Ohio, USA - Halanaerobium induction (SPAdes) (version 2) ...
CTTATTTTTTGGGATTTGGACAAAGACTATCCTAATCCCAATTATAAGGAGTTTTTCTATTTTAAGCAAGTATTTTCGTTAAAAACAGAACTTGACTTTTCTTAAATATTTTTATGCAATGCTAGTGATATATAATTATTATATAAGGTAGTTTCCCGAGAGCAGCGGAAAACTTTAAAACAGAGAATACTACTCAATTGTATTCCTCCATTAAGGAGGATTTTTTTAGGAGCTCTACATTTGGAGCACCCTCTACATCTACAGTTAGAGGTTTACAACGATTAACAGCTTTAATCGGTTCACCGTTTTCTTTAGCTTCAAAGTCCACGTGAAAGAGTCTGGAGAAAAAAAGATAGATCAAAAGGACAAAATTTATAAGAGGTTTAAGCAGGAAATTAGGAAAATTTCGAGAATTCATAACTTAGGATCCCTTCCTTTCTGGGTGTAGTAGGTTGTGATCTCTCAATTAATATTTAAGAGCTCAGGGGAAGGGATTCCTGCATTTTATGGAGATTCCTAACCTGACAACTATGATAACTATTAATATTTTTAAAAAAACTATTAGATTTGACGTAACGAATAATTAAGTTGGAGGCTGAGATATGAATTGGAAATTCTGGCAGAATGATGACCAGCAAAAACTTTTAGAGAAAATAGAGAATTTAACTGAAAAAGTAAATTCCATGGAAGAAAAAATTAATGATTTAGATAAGTCAGAGAAAAAAATGAACCGCCTACAGTATAAACAGAATCAGGATCTTTTCAAAAAAATTGATGAGCTTTCACAATTGGTTAATCAACAGAGACTTGATCAGGAATTAATCTCTAAATTAAAAAGCAGAGTTGATAGTTACAGCTTAAATGTCGAAAACAGCAGTAAAAAAATAATTGAGCTAATTGATGAGTTTGACCTGCTTAAAAGAGGACTGGACAGTGATGAAAACAGCTGGAGCAGTTTACTGGAAAATTGGAGTCAGAGACTGCTTAAACTCCTGGAGCAAAATGATATCTATCAGCTGAATTTAAAAGAAAAAGAATTTGATCCCCGCCGGGCGGAAGCCTTAACCACTGTAAATTCGGAAGCTCTAACAGAATATCCGCAGCAGCCGGTTTTAAATTATAATAACAATCAGATTGTTGAAGTTATCAAACGGGGTTATCAGGATCAGGAAGATAATATATTACGCAAATCACAGGTAGTTGTCTATAAGGAGGCCAAATAATGAGTAAAGATCGTTTTAGACCGGTTGTGGGGATTGATCTGGGTACCACAAATTCTTCCCTGGCAGCTGTTATTGAAGGTAAAGCAGAGGTTGTAACTCTCATGGAAGAAAACAGCCCCTTATTACCTTCAGTAGTTCACATTGATCAGAAGGGTGAGGTTATTGTCGGTAGTGATGCTAAATCAGCTCTGGTGGCGATGCCTGAGAGAACAATAGCAGAGGTTAAAAGAAAAATGGGCGAAAATGAAATGCTTAAAATTGCCGATCAGAAGCTGCTGCCGGAGGAGATATCAGCCTTAATATTAAAAGAACTAAAAAAATATGTTGATCAGATTTATGGTGATGAAGTTGAAAAAGAGGCTGTAATTACAGTTCCCGCCTATTTTACCGATCAGCAGCGTCAGGCTACTAAAAAAGCTGGTGAACTGGCAGGTTTTGTTGTTGAAAGAATAATCAATGAACCAACAGCAGCTGCTATGGCCTATGGTCTCGATAAACTTGATGATGACCACCAGTTTCTGGTCTATGATCTGGGTGGAGGTACCTTTGATGTCTCTGTTCTGGAATTAATGGGCGGAATCCTGGAAGTAAAAGCCTCGGCAGGTAATAAAGAACTGGGTGGATCCGATTTCGACAGACTGCTTCTGGATTATTTTGCTGAAAAAATTATAGAAGAAAGTGGTCTGGATCCAAGAGAAAACTTAAGCGCCTGTGCCCGCCTAAAAGAAGAAGCAGAAAAAACAAAAATAAAATTATCAGATCAAAAACAGGTTCAGGTTTCTATACCGGCTCTGATGGTAAAAAATAACCAGCCGGTGGCCTTTGAGATGGAAATAAGCAGAAAAGAATTTATTGACTTAATTGATAATTTGCTGAAGGAGACTTTAAATAGTGTTAAGAATGTACTGGAAGATGCTGAACTGCTTCCTGACGAAATTGAGCAGGTAATTCTGGTCGGTGGTTCAACCAGAATCCCGAGGGTCAGAGAACTTTTGCGTGACTTTTTTGATCAGGAACCCCAGAATGAGATAGATCCCGATCAGGCGGTAGCAAAAGGAGCAGCTGTTCAGGCAGGTATAAAAGCAGGTCTGCTTTCTGATAGTGGGATGATAGTTACAGATGTTGCTCCCTATTCACTGGGGATAGAGGTGCTTAAAGACCAGGGAGTTTTGGGCTTTAAACCGGGCGGTTTTGAAAGTATTATTGACAGAAATACAACGATTCCAACCAGTAAAACAAAAGTATTTACTACAACTTTTGACAATCAGGAGCAGGTTAAAATTAAAATTTACCAGGGTGAAGGTGACTGGGTAGAAGAAAATCATTATCTGGGAGAATTTATTCTGGACGGAATTCCAGCTAAAAGAGCCGGCGAAGAAAAAATTGCAGTTAGCTTAAATTATAATATTAACGGGATTCTTGATGTAACTGCCAGATCACTTTCTACAGATAAAGAAATGCAGCTTACTGTCCAGGATGCAGTTGACCGAAAATCAGAAGAATCATATCAGGAAAGCCTGGAGAGGCTGGAAAACTTTCACAAAGAGCTTGCAGGGATGGCAGGAAATGCTGAAAATAACCTGCAAAAAATTGAATATAACCCGGATCTATCTGAAGATATTGAGGAGTCAGAACTTGATGATTTTGCAGCAGAGTTTGAGGATTTTAAAGGACTGGCTTTAGAAGCAGAAAATTTAAAAGAGCGAGCCGGAGAATTATTTGTAGAAAATGAAAATATCAGCCGCTCAGAATTTAAGTCTATGGTTAAGAGACTTGATCAGGCTCTTGAGAGCGGGGATAAAGATAAATTGCGGCAGACTCTGGAAGAAGTTTTCGAAGAAATTCTGGATCTGGAAATGGAGGAATAATCTTTTATGAAATTAAAAAATAGTGTTTTTAAGAGTTCAAATCTCTACCGTATTCTGGGTACAAATTCCAATGCGGGGGAGGAATTAATTAAGCAGAGATACCTGGAAAAGGTTCGAGAATTTCCACCGGAAGAAAACCCGGAAGAGTTTAAAGTAATTAGAGAGGCCTATGATACTCTAAAAGATCCTTTTAAAAGAAGTGGCTATGATTTAAAAACTAAATATCAGGGTCAGGCGTCAAAATTTTTGCAGGAAGCAGTAAATTATATGGAACGAGGAAATATTGAAGAGGCGGAATTTCTTTTAAACAAAGCAGCTGAACTTGCCGCTGATAATTTATATATTTTAAGGCTTAAGGCAGAAGTGGCTGTAATGAAAGGAGATATAAATCTTTTTAATGATATTTTTGAACAGCTGGAAGAACTTTTTCCTAAAAAGCAGGAGTATTTACTGCTGTTGAATAAAATTGTTCTGCTTCTGGAATCAGAACAATACACCAAATATGCTAATAGAGTTCTAAAAGAAATGGAAAAGAAATTTCCAGATAAAAAATCAGAAATGACAGATGTCTATATTGGTGTTTATGATCAGCAGGGAAAGTTTAATAAAATCTGGAATGTTTTATCAAATGAATTAAAAACTTTTTCGGAGCCTGATGAAGATAATATCCGACATTTTTTAATAGCAATTGCTCTGATAAATAAATACGAAAAATGGGAGAAAAAAGACAGCCTGATTGCTTTAACAGAATCTTTTATAGCAAAGATAAATGAAGATCAGGAATTAAGAGATTATATTATTTATGTTCTTGATGAAAATTACTTTGAAGCAGAAGAACATGGTGATATTAAGGCTCAATTATATATTACAGAACTGCTTATGTTATTTGAAGATGATCCCGATCTTGAGCTTGAATATAAAAAATTACAGCTGACAGAAAAGATTTTAAATGAAGTTGATAGAATGTCTGCAGATCCTAAGTTATCCCCCTATATTTTCTATACGGGCAGCAGATTATTTTTTAACTGGGCCTATGAAGAGCTGGATCCGGAAACTTTTGTAGATTTTCCAGACAAATATGCTATGCAGAACTTTAAAGAAGAATACTCAGCAAATTTACAGGCAGTAAAAAGATTGAAAAAGAAGTATCCAAGAATGTATGATACTTTTAGAAATGAGTGGGATAAAATTGCTGCTAACTGCCGGGAACAGCTTAATAATAGGCAGCTTTCTCTATTTGAAAAGCAGAGAAAAGTAGATCAGGATTCTGATTACAAAGAGCTGGCATCAGGGCAGATTGTTAGTAAAAATAAAGTGGGCCGCAATGATCCCTGTCCCTGCGGCAGTGGTAAAAAATATAAAAAATGCTGTCTTAATAAATAACATATGACATAGTCAAATTTATGGTATATAATTAGTATATAAGTTAGTTTCCCGAGAGCAGCGGAAAACTTTAAAATAGAGAATACTACTCAATTGTATTCCTCCGTTAAGGAGGATTTTTTTTTAGGAGTTGAATTATATGTTTCTGGCATCAGTTCCGATGATCACACTGAGTTCATCCACTTCAATATTTTCTACAGCCAATGATGCCCTGACATTTTCTATTGCCTCTTTAATTTCTTTGCTGCTCATTCTTTTCATTTGAGATTATCCTTTCTTTATTAATTATATTTAGAATGATATAATATCAGTTTTTAATATTGATGATCTGGATGAACTGAAAAAGGATTTGGGGAATGCGTAGGAGAGGAACTTTTGCTGAAAATTAATTCAGTTATAGAACCTGGATTGTCAATTTTTTTAAACATAAAAAAAGAGCAGAATATACTGCTCAGAAGTTTAAAAATCAAGATTTAATTGCCCCTTTAATGCATTTTATTAAAGGGTCTAAGTTTAGTACAGATTCTACTGAGGCTTTAAAAAGTGTTTTTTGATTTATAGAATTCCACTTAATTTGATAACCATTTTTTAAAGCTAAAATTCTAATAAACTCTCTTATAGTTCTACCATTACCCTCTCGGAATGGGTGAATAATATTTAATTCTGCCATATAATAGGAGGCTTTTTCAGAAAATTGATTAAATGAGGTGCCTATTAAATAATTTTCCTCTTTTAGTTCTTCAAATAGCTTTATAGCACTTGTTTCTATATATTGATATTTTGCAAAATGTGTATTTCCTTTAATAATGTCTTCTTCTCTTAATTTTCCAGCGAAATAATATAGATCCTGAAAAATATAATAGTGAATGTTTTTTACATGATCTAAATCAAAATTTCCTTCTATTGGATTAGTTTGTAATTCCAACAATCTTTGTGTTGTATATCTTGAGTCTGCTTCTTCTAAAAGATTGTAATCTCTAATATTTTGCTTATTAATCAAAACATCTGAATTTGGATAGCAATATTTAGAATTTCCTGACCCATCTTTAGTAGAAAAATTCATTGTCTCAGTTGTTTGTTTCTTATATATTCAGTAATACTATCAATTGCTTCTTTGCTTGAAATTTCACCATTTAAATATTTTTTTCCAGTAATGACACTAATATTATCAACTTTAATATTTTCTACTGCTAATGATGCTTTAACATTCTCTATAATCTCGTCGATTTCTTTGCTGCTCATTTTTTTCATTAATATCATTCCTCACATTTGATTTTTCAAAATGATTAAAGAATTATCTTACTAATTATATTATATTACTATTTATACCATTAGTCAAAACTTATGTTCAACATTAACAGATTTAATTTCAGATACAGATTACAGATTTTAACTAAATACACCAAAAAATAATTTTACTAATGCGCTAAAATATAATTATAGCGCAACAGTAAAAGAGGTGTAAATATGGATTATCAAAAATAATTTCACTCTATTGGAGTTATTGAAAAAGAAACAAATTTTGGCCGGATGATTAAAGTCTATAATAAAGAAAGAACTATTTGTGATATTTTAAAAAATAGAAATAATATGGATCCTTCACTTTTAAATACTGCCATTAGAAATTATTTAACAAGCAAAGGCAAAAACATTCCTAAACTTCTCGATTATTCAAAAAAATTACGGATTAAAACAATTCTCAGAAGATATCTGGAGATTTCTTTATAAAATTTATTGTTAATGGTATAATATATATAAGAATTAAATTTCCAAATTGGAGTTTGATAGATATGGATTTGAACAGAATAATTCAATTATTAGAATCTGAAAAGATTAACTGGAGTCAGCATATTTTAAAGAAAATGCAGAAAAGAAGAATAAAAATTAATGATATTATGTTTTCAATAAAGAATGGAGAAATTATTGAAAATTATCCTGATGATTATCCCTATCCAAGTTGTCTTGTTTTAGGCTACAATAAAGAGAAAAAACCAATTCACATAGTGTGTGCTGTAGGAAATAATAAATTATGGATGATTACCACTTATTACCCTGATGAAGAAATTTGGGAAGATGATTTTAAGAATCGGAGGTGAAGCAATATGGAAAAATGTTTGATGTGCAAAGGTGATTTAGAAAAAGGAAATGTAAATCATATTGTTGATCTTGATAATTTTATTATTATTATTAAAAATGTTCCTGCTAATGTTTGTAAACAATGTGGCGAATATTATTTAGAGCATAAAGTTGCTTTAGAAATTGAAAAGATTATTGATAGTTATAGAGAAAATGCTGCGGAAGTAATAATTATTAATTATTTTGATTTAGTGGCTTAGTAATTTAATATGACATATGACTGAGAGCGGTTATTATAAGAAATATACTGCTCTCTTTTTGTTTTAATCTATAGAAATACCAAAAGATTATTGAGTATGAATATAAAATTATAGATTATAATGAATTTAATAATATTTCATCGTGATAGAGTGAAAGTCTGCTTGCAAACCTCGTGGGCTTGCCCCGAGAAGGGTCAAATCCAGGAAAAATTCAACAATATACTAGATGAGTAGGTGGATGAAATAATTATTTTAGATAAAACAATTAAGATTGAATTATTAACTGAAAAAGAAACAAGAGATTGCCTTGATATTGCTGCTCATAATCCAGAAAAAGGAATTCTATATCAAATAAAGAAACACAAAATTGGAGAGAGATGGCAGAAAAGAACAAAGCATGTTAAATTAAGTAATTTAAAAGCTCTAATAATTGATAATGATGAAATGGAGCTTTTACCAGAAGAAAAAATCAATAAGGATCTGTCTTTTTTGGCTGGGTAGATGTCGATGCGGAATAATTAAAAAAGAGCAGAAAAGTCTGCTCTAATTTAATCTATTTCTTCAATTTTAATATCTTTTATATTTCTTTTTTCAGTGTCAAAATTGGTGCCTATTAAAATTATTCCTTTGTCTTTAATTTTAAATCTCTCAGCATAATTTTTATCTTTTATTTGCTGTAAAGCTATCTCAGCATCTTGATTTGCCTTAAATTCTATAATATAAATATTAGTGTCAGTTTCAATTATGCTATCAATTCTTCCTTCAGATGTTAGGACTTCTGAGTAAACATTTAAATTGTTATCTGTTAATAAAGTAGTTATCAGATAAAAGAGGCTGTTGTAATAAGCTTCTTGTTCTTGAAGAGATTTTGGAATATTAATATTAACCAGGCCTGCAAATATTGATTTCATCTGTTCTATAAATTTTTCTAGATTTTTATTTATAAGTGATTTTTTAATATAGTAGATAAGGGGTAATTCAATTTTTTCATTAGTAAATTCATCTAAAATATTTTGAGTTAAACTTTTTTCAACTTCTAGATTAGGATAACCAAGTTTATAAATTTCTTTGTTTTTAATTTTTTTAATTGTTAAATATCCAGTTTGGAATAATAAGGGAATAAGTTTAAGTTTTTTAATATCAGTCGCATCTAACTTATTTTTATTAACTTCCAGATTGTTTAAATTAGTAATCTGAAAATTTTCTTTCTTAATTAATTCTATTAGGAAAGTAGGGGTCCCACTTTTAAACCAGTAATTATCAAATCTAGTATTTTTTAAAGCGGAGCCGACTGAAAAAGGATTATAAACTCTACTATCTTTTTCTGTAAATCGAAAACCATTATACATTTGCTTGAATTTTTTTCTGCATTCTGAGATAGTTAAACCATTTTTTTCTGCGAGTTTAGCAAAATGTGGTTTAAAATATTTATTTAATTCTGCTTCAGTATAACCCATTATTTCAGCAAATTTACTTTCTTGATCAATTTCAAATAAATTATTTAAAGTTGAAAATATAGATAACTTACTGAACTTAGATACACCTGTAATAAAAACCTTTTCTAAGTAGCCTTCAAGTGGTTTTAAATAGTCATAAAGCATTTTAAGATAATCCTGATTTTCGTCTATAACTTTAAAATTAGCGTTGTTTTCTTTTAAAGGAGACTTAAGATTAGAAATTATAGGTTTATCATATTCATCGATTAAAATGACAACATCCTGATCAAATTTATTATAAAGCTTTTCTATTAACTCTGGAAACATATAGTATGCTTCTTCAACTATTAGGTCGATATTATATCTGGCAGCAATTTTACTAAAAATCTTTTGTAAACTTTTATTTAAAACTTCTCTGTTTTCTGAAGGTATCATATTAAAATCCAGTCTAATAATCGGATGTTCTTCCCAATTCCAATCTTGATTAAAGATATAAAGCCCTTCAAAAAGTTCTTTTTTACCCTGATAGAATTTTTCTAGAGTATCTACAAAAAGAGTTTTGCCAAAGCGTCGCGGTCGAGAGAGAAAAAAATATGGTTCTCTACTACTTATAATTTTATATAAAAACTCGGTTTTATCTACATAAATAAAATCATCTTTTATTATTTCTTCAAAATTGGCTTTTGAAACAGTAATATCCTTCATCTTTGACACCTCCAGCTTAAATTAATTATACTTTAAAATTCAATGATTATCAATTAAACTGCAGAAGAAAAAATCAATAAGGATCTGTCTTTTTTGGCTGGGTAGATGTCGATGAAGAATAATAAAAAAAGAAAGAGCAGAAAAGTCTGCTCTAATTTAATCTATTTCTTCAATTTTAGTATCTTTTATATTTCTTTTTTCAGTGTCGAAATTGATACCAATTAAAACTAATTTTTTGTCTTTAATTTTAAATCTCTCAGCATAATTTTTATCTTTTATTTGCTTTAAAGCTATCTCAGCATCTTGATTTGCCTTAAATTCTATAATGTAAATATCAGTTTCAGTTTCAACTGTGCTATCTATTCTTCCTTCAGAGGTTAGTACTTCCGAATAAACATTTAAATTGTTATCTGTTAATAAAGTAGTTATCAGATAAAAGAGGCTGTTGTAATAAGCTTCTCTATCCTGAAGCGATTTTGGAATATTGATATTAACCAGACTGAAAAATATTGATTTAATCTGTTGGATGAATTTTTCTAATTCTTTGTTAATTAATAATTTTTTAAGCCGATGTACAACTGGAACTGTAATTTTGTTTTGAGAAAAAGATTTCGCCAGATTTAGATTGAAACTATTTTCTACCTCATAGTTAGGATAATCAAGTTTATATATTACCTGATCTTCAATTTCTTTGATTGTTAAATAACCTGTTTGAAAAAGAAGAGGTATTATTTGTATATTACCTATATCATAAGCTTTTATTTCATTTTTTCCAACTTCTATATTTTCTAAATTGCTGAGATCAAAGTTTTTATTCTTAATTAATTCAACCAAAAAGGTAGGTGTTCCACTTTCAAACCAGTAGTTATCAAAATCTGCATTTTTTAATGCATTGCCTACAGAAAAAGGATTATAGACTCGACTGTCTTTTTCTGTAAAACGGAAGCCATTATACATTTGTTTAAATTTATTTCTGCATTCGGGGATAGTTAAATTATTTTTTTCTGCAAGTTTAGAAAAATAGGGACTAAAATATTCATCTAATTCTTTTTCCGTGTAACCCATTATTTCAGCAAATTCTTCATTTTGATCAAGCTCGATTAAATTATTTAAGGTCGAAAATATCGATAATTTACTAAATTTTGTGACTCCGGTTATAAAAACCTTCTCCAGATAGGGCTCAAGTGGTTTTAAATTATCATAAATTAATTTCAAAAAAGTTTGATTGGCACGGGCAGTTCTAATTTTATTTATAGAGCCTTCAATTACTCCAAAATGAGATAATATTGGTTTATCATATTCATCTACCAATAAGACAACTCCATGCTTAGTTTTTTTTGAGATTTTTTTTATTAATTCGTTAAATTTAGTAGGCACATAAGTTGAGGTCAGTTCAAGATTATATTGATTAGCATAATCAATTAATTTTTCGGTAAGTACGATTTTTAATTGCTCAGTAGTTTGAGCAATTATTTCATTGAAGTCCAGTCTAATAACTGGATACTGATCCCAATTTAAATCTTGATTTGAAATATAAAGACCTTCAAATAGTTCTTTTTTGCCCTGATAGAATTTTTCTAGAGTATCTACAAAAAGGGTTTTACCAAAACGTCGAGGGCGTGATAAGAAATAATATTTATTTTCAGATACTATTTTATATAAAAATTCAGTTTTATCTACATAAATAAGATTATTTTTTCTAATATATTCAAAATCGGCAAGATCAATTCCAATATTTTGCATAAATCCACCTCCAAGTTAAATTAATTATACTTTAAATTTTATTGATTATCAATTAAACTGCAGAAGAAAAAATCAATAAGGATTTGTCTTTTTTGGCTGGGGTAGATGTCGATGAAGAATAACTAAAAAAAGAAAGAGCAGAAAAGTCTGCTCTTTAGTTTAAGTATTCTTCTAAATCTTCAAGTGATTCAATGTTTATAATATCCTTTAATAAATCAGTGCGAATTTCTCTTAAAACAATTAAATCTAATTTATTAAGTTTACTCTCCAGATTGTCCGGAAGCTTATCTATTGGGAGTTTATCCTTTATTAAGATTGAAATAGTTTCAATTAATTCCTGTTTTCTACCCTCTTTCATTCCTTCTTTTCTACCTTCTTTAATCCCTTTTTTAATTCCATCTAATTTACCCTCTTCACGCAATTTATTAGCTGTAGACATGAAAGTCTCACTCCTTTCGGGGATGATTAAATTAACTTTATCATGCATAATATCAAAATCATAATCCTTAATTTCTAGAATATATTCCATTCCTGTTGTGAAATATTCTAAAATAGTCTTAGTATCATTCAATTTTTTGATCAACTTTAATATGTCAGTAAATATTTTATCATAATTATTATCAATAAAGCTAGTTTGAAGTATTTTTAAAACTATTTGTAACTGTATACTTCCTATAATCTCCAGATCACTATACTTAGAAAAGTCAAAAAGCAAATATTCAAAGTCTGGAATGAACTTTTCAGTATTCGGCTGAGTATTGATCATTGAGTTAAATCTCTTACCTATATTATACCTCTTTTCCCCATGGTAAATCAAGAGGGGGATTACTAACGGCAGCTGTTCTTCATCATAATGATCCTGGTGATGTTCCCAGATCCGAATCATATATTTGAGAAGTTGAAAGGAAACATCTTTGTCGGGATAACTCTTGTGTTCAAAAAGGCAGTATACATAGGCATTATGTTTATTTAATTGAACCCTATAAACAACATCTGAAAAATATTTTCTTAAATGTTTGCTAACAAATGATTTTTTTGAAATCTCCAACTTATCCATATCAATCAATTCTAACAATTCCTGAGGCAAATAATTTTTGATAAATTCTTCTGCGACAATCTTTTTGTCGAACATATCTTGAAAAAACCTGTCGTGAGGAGTTTGCATTTTTCTAACCTCTTTCTCTTAGAATTTTATCTTTAAAAAGATAAGGCCTGAGAACTAATCTTTAAGTATATTATACCACAAAACGAACTTGTGTTCAATTAAATTCAAGCTAATTCGACAAAAAAACAGAGAAATATTAATTGATTTTAAGGCAAGAGTGTATTATAATAAAAGTTGTTAAGAAATTGAACACGTTAGAAAAGGTTGAAAAAGTTTATTGAGTGTCTGCAGCATTAAATTTATAAATTAATCGAAATAAATAAAGAAAATCCACAAATGTGACAACCGATGTCAAAAATAGTGTTAACTGAAAAGTTTTACTTTGTCATTCGACAAAATTAGATACTCTAATTATTTGATGTATCTTAAATAATGTTATAAAATAAAGATTGCGAGAGGTAAAAGAGTTATCTGCAATATTATGCCTATTTTAATTTTAAATGAATATATGCTTTAATAGATTTTTAGATCATTATTTTTATTTTAGCCCCTATCCTTCATTAATATTTAGTATACATATTATTCTTTTTTTGATATAATATATGTAAGGAAAACAAAGAAAGTAAAGACAAAGGGGGTTAATAAATGGAACTTGCAAGAGTTTCATCTAAAGGTCAGATTACTATTCCAATAGAAATAAGGAAAAAGTTAAAGTTAAAAGAAGGAGATAAAGTTTTATTTGCGGAGGAAAATGGAAACATTTTTGTGCTAAATGCTTCATTAGTTGCCTTAAAAGAAATTCAGGAAAATATGAAAGATGAAGCTAAAAAACAATATTTAAATTCTGAAGAAGATGTAAATGAGTATTTAGAGAAAATTCGGGAAGAAAAATGACAGCCGATGTCACGAAATAGAATCTTAACTCAGGTACGTTGACAATTGAATATGTATGGGAATCTTTGGAACCGGGGTTTTCATATGGGAAGATGAACTGGGTTAGAGGTTTAAAAAACTATGATATAAGTTCAAGGATCAGGTTATTTTTTTAGCAATACACTTTGATCTCAACAAAGTGAATGCAGGGATTTATAAAATTTTAATAGAGTACTTGATTTTCAGTTTTGATAGGATTATACTTACTATATAAGATAATAAAGTCCTGTCAAATCGAAGTCTCAAGTTACACTTGGGATATTTACGTAGAGGAGATGGGGTTTTTTTAATTGTTTTTAGTTTTGCTTTTATCGAATTCGTGCTCATTTGCTTTGAAGTTCCAATGACGATAGGGGAATTCCCATCCAGTTTTATAATGCTTTTGGCCCGTAGAAATACCAATATTAAATTGAAAATTATCCTGAAGTCCAAAAAATTGATAATGGAGGATATGGTTTTCAGAATTTCAATGAAAAAGGAATTAACTCTTTTGAATCAGAATATGCTGACTTAATTGATGTGTATACGAATTATAAAGGAGTTTGTTTTTATGAATAAATTTTTCTGTAGAGAGCAGTTAAAAAAGAAAAATATTGGTCCTGAAAATAAAGAACAAAGAATTAAATTGCTTAGAGAAAATCTTTTTGCTCTCCAAGATGACTGTAAAATAAATTATGGAAAATGGAAAAAAACTTTAGAGGAATTGAGGGGGGAATCTTGTGGAAAATAAATCTCCTTTTTTTCAATAAGAAAGAACAATTTGGATAATATTACAATACCTGAATCAATATATTTAGATACCAGTTTCATCTACGAAATGTTGGCCAATGGGGAGAACTCTATAGCTGCTGTTGATGGGCATTTTACAAATGTGCCGCATATTAATTCTTATGGCCCTTCATGGGTATTTTAGGAAGACCAAAATTCAACTTTTAAAGAATATTTGATGATATATTTGATGAGTACGATAGTTTAAATTCATAAAATTATTATCTGAGATATAAAATCCAATGTCACAAAATAAAATCTTAACTCAGGTACGTTGACAATTGAATATGTATGAAAATCTTTGGAACCGAGGTTTTCATATGAGTAAGATGAATTGAGTAGAGGTTTAAAAAACTATGATATAAGTTCATGATCAGGTTATTTTTTTAGCAATACACTTTGATCTCAACAAAGTGGACATAGTGTTGAGGTGGGGTAGAGGTTTAGGGTGAATATAATTAATATATTAAATTAGTTTTTTATATTTGAATCTCGAGAGAGGTTTTGATGTAAAAAACTATTTTTTTTATGTAAATTAATGGTTTAACAATTATATATAAAAATGCCTATATTGACTGTCAAAAAATTTGAAGGTAAGATAATATTATCAAAAAACACAACCATCGTTAGGGTGGATTTTTTTATATCTAAAAATTTTTAATTGATTTTTTTAAGAAATGATAGAAAAATTAACACTTAGAAATCCATAATTAGCAGAAAAAGGGCTGGCGTAAGATTCAGTGGTAGTAGACAAAATGAACAGCAGCTAGCAAATAAGAAGGTGGCAATCCACCTCGATTTAGACGCTGAAACTGCCTATAGGGCTTATATTAACAGTTAACTAGGAGCAGATATAGCTTATTGGAAGCAAATCCACTGTCTCTTTAGGGATTATTTAGCATCCGGGCGAGTAACAGCATACGGATGAATAGTTCGCAACTGATATAATTCAACCCCTGAAGAATATAAATAATATTAAAAAAAGTTTGAAATATCGAACGGGATTTTATTATTGATGATGTTGGTAATATGTTCGAAAGTCTACATACACAGAGACAGGAGTTTTAGGAAATATCATCGGTGGGGTAGAAGAAACAACAGCATGTATTCAAGGTTGCGGAATCAGTGGAAGGTGATGGACCTTGCCTTTCTAATGATGGCGGGTAATGATGCTAAATTTAAATCAATATTTGTTAATTGCTATTGTACCGAAGTCTGTCTGAGATGGAATTGTGAGGGCAACAAATTTGGTGGTAGCAGATAAAACCGCTGTTGTTGCAGGATATGGCTGGTGTGGTAAAAATGTAGTCATGACACTAAAAGGTCTTGATGTCAGAGTAGTAACTGAAATTGCTTCAAATATTTTATATTCCGGGGAAAGGTATTAATATGAAAAACAAATCACTATTAAAGTCATTTTTCAATTTTTCAATTGGCAATTGGCTTGGTGCGATTGTAGGAATAATAAGCACTCCAATCTTAACAAGAATTTTATCTCCTGATCAACTGGGTAAAGCTTCAATGTTTACTTTAGCAATAAATATATTGTTATTATTTGTTTTATTTGGGACGGATCAAGCTTTTGTTCGCTTTTTTTATGAAGAAGAAGAAAATAATCGGAATAAATTATTGTTTAATATCTTGAAAATTCCGATATTTATTTTTCTTATTACTTCCATTATCATATTTTTTATGAAGGATAGAATATCTATATTTTTATTTGGAGAAGTGAATCAATTTTTAATTATAACTCTTATAATAACATTGTTTTTTAATGTTCTTAAAAGATATGGTTTATTAGTTATTCGAATGAAACAACAAGGGTTAACTTATTCAATGTTGAATTTTTTGTTTAAAATAATTTCTTTGGGTTTATTAATTTTGTTTGCTTATTTACTTGGAGAACAATTTGAAATTAGAGTGTACTCTCAATCCATTGCAATAATCATTATAACATTCATATCAATATTTATTAGTAGAAAAGCCTGGAAATTTACTGATTTCAAGGATATAAAACTAAATAATTCACTAAAAGATATTTTTCATTATAGTTATCCACTTATGTTTACCGCCCTAATTACTTGGTTATTTCAATCTTTTGATAAGTTGGCTATAAAAGAGTGGTCTACATATAATCAATTAGGTTTATATTCTGCCGCATTTAAAATTGTAGCAATTTTAAATATAGTTAAAGCCTCTTTCACAAATTTTTGGGTTCCCACTAGTTTAGAAAAATACGAAGATGACTCAAATAACGCTAATTTTTTTTCAAATATGTATCAGTTGATTTTTTTAGTTATGTTTTTTGTTGGTTTAGGAACAATTGCTTTCAAAGATTTAATAGTTAATTTATTGGGATCAGAATATAGAACTGCTTCAATGATAATGCCTTTTTTAGTTTTCATGCCTATTATGTATACAATATCCGAAACAACAGTTATAGGTATAAATTTTAAGAAAAAACCTAAATATCATATTTTAATTGCTAGTGTTGCTTGTGTAGTAAATATAATTGGCAATTATTTTTTAGTGCCAGAATTAGGTGCTAAAGGAGCAGCAATATCAACTGGGTTTTCATATATAGTTTTTTTTATAATGAGAACTGTAATATCCTTAAAGTTTTTCAAAGTGGATTACAAGCTTTATAAATCTTTTATTTTAATTTTTATATTGTTTATTTATGCATTATATTCAAGTTTCTTTGTATATAACTATTTAAATTCAATTATAGCTTGTTTTATATTTTTTATTGTATTTATTATTAATTACAAATATATAAGGAGGATCTATTTACGATTAAAAGATGAGTTAAACAAATAAAATTTTAATAATTATATCTTGGTATTCAGGCGAAAATAACCAAATATCAGAGATTTTTGAAATTTTCTTTCTTAACTGTTTTTTTATACTTTTATTAAATTTTTTAGATATAGATAAATTTGATCACTAGCATTGCATAAAAATATTTAAGCATTGTCAAATTTAAGTTATTGAGAACATATACTATCTACAGAATATTCAGTCACTACCTTATCCTTTTTTAAGAAAAAGAGATAATGGAGTATTAAGAG
>Ga0208552_1042_pt1 | contig 13567 bp, 11 predicted proteins | sample Halion_FD_187366 | JGI IMG/M metagenome (GOLD analysis project Ga0208552, IMG submission 187366) | Lab enriched deep subsurface shale carbon reservoir microbial communities from Ohio, USA - Halanaerobium induction (SPAdes) (version 2) ...
CAGTTAGCGATGATCTCAACCCTTCTTTTATCTTTTTTCCTATTTGCTGATGTTCAGTTATTATTTCGTATAACGTCCCTGGGATTTAAGAAGTTTATGAGGCTTAGGGCGACTGCCCTTGCCGAATGAACTTGGATGAAGCGCAGCGGAATCTTCAATCCCATGTTATACGATGGAGCTGGTTTGCTATTTTGATAAATTTTAGAAATTTTTATAAATAAAAAAAGGGGTTTATCTCCCCTTTTCAAGTATTCTTTTATATGCACTTATATAAACAACTTGATCTTCTCTTTTACCAACAGACCAAACTATAACTTCTTCCTCATTCAGTATTTGATAAACAACTCTATATTTTTTCCGATAAAAGTAAATTTTTAAACAATCTGATAGATCAATTCCCCTTTTATTTCCAAGTTGTTTTCCCAATTCAGGTGATCTTTTAATTTTATTAAGTGTACTTTTAAGCCTAGGTTTAACACTTCCATCTAAATTATCAATATCATTTTTAACTTCAGGATGAAATTTAAGCTTCATCAACTTAAGCCCCCTAAAATCTATTCTTTATCTAATAAATCTATTATTTCTTTTTCGTTTACTGCATCTTTAAGATCAAAATTTTCTTTTCTTTTGGCTATAATCTCTTCAATATGGGCATCTTCTAATTGGTCTTCCAGAAATTCGATTTTTTCTAGTAACATTTCATATTCTTCAATATCCATCATAATACCTTCAATGTCATTATTCCTGGTAATAAAAAGCGGGGACTCTTTTGTTTTATCTAACATTTTACTAAAATTACGAACAATTTCAGAAGATGAGACCATATGATCTCTATCAATTCTTAAAGTAACCATTATCTGCACCTCCATAAATTAAAATATTTCATAAATTTTTACCTTAATTAAATTATACATTAAATTTTATGTAAAATCAATTGTAATATTTTTAGTTTTGATTTATAGAAGTGTTTTAGCTTAGAATTTAATTATTATTTTAAAAGACTTTTTAAACCAGCTCTTTCGTATAACGTCCCTGGGATTTGCGCTCGTGTCTGGTTCCGTAGGAACTGGCGTAAAGCTTGCATTTCCATATCCGTTATTGGTTAACCTGCAAGCTTTATGACAGAAGGCATGGCGCTAATCCCATGTTATACGCTGTAATGATTTGCTGCGTAAAAGTCATACCTTCTTCAACTTACTGACTTTTGATATTAACTCTTAACCAGCAAAAAGGTTCATGAATTCTGTACTATATTAAATCTTCACGAAGTGCGTGAAGATCTAACAGTGACTAATTTATTTTTTGCTACATGTAAATATCTTTCTGGATTATAATCCTCTAAGTTCATTGTTAAAACCACTTGAAACTTACAATTATTATTTTCTTCATTTGCAGGAGTTAATTCATCTCAGTTAGCGATGCCCAACCCTTCTTTTTTCTTTTTCTCTTATTTGCTGATGTTTAATCATTATTGCGTATAACGTCCCTGGGATTTCCGACGTGCCTGTGCCTTTAGGCCTGGCGGAAAGCTTGCCTTTATATTTCTTGTTGCTATTATTGCAAGCTTTGTGACAGAAGGCATGTCCCGAAGGGTAGGCTTGCTCTTTAGCCTAACGGCAATCCCATGTTATACGAAGGTCCGCAAGCTTTTAAATATCTTCTATATCTATAAACAATGGCATATGATCACTATAATCAATCCAATTTTCGTATTTGCCAATCCAAAAGTCTTTTACATAATCAAATTTATCTTCATGCATGAAGATATAATCAATATGATAAGGTCTCTTTCTTTTTCTATACATATAAAACGTTGGAGATAATTCCTCGCCAAATTTCTTATTTCTTAAATTATGATAAACACTATATAATCCTTTATTATTTAATAATTTAGTAGTATCATTTAGATTTCCGTATAAAGGACTATCAGGCGATTTATCCCACATTGAATTCCAATTTAAATCTCCTGCTATCATAATGTTATTATCTAATAATTTTGCATAATATTTAATTGCTGTATATACTTGTCCAATGTAACGCTTTTTCCTATCTTTTTTATTATTCATTGCCCATATCGCCAATAATATTAATTCTTCTTTATCTCCTATAATTTTTACTGGAATCACATATTTACTATAATCTTTTTTTACATTATCTAATATTTCAATATCATAATTATTCTTTGAGAATATACCTATACCTTTATTTCGATTATCTCCAACCCAAATGTAATTAGAAAATTCCTGCCACTTACCTTTTCTATTAGGATCTTCACATTCTTGAATTATTAATATATCAGGATTTAGTTTTAAAGCTTGTTCTTTTTTCTTTCGAAAAGCCATGTTACAATTCCATGTTAAAAGCTTCATAATAGAAAAACCTCCTAAAAGCGGACTTTCGTATAACGATACTGGGATTCGCGCTCGTGCCTGATTCCGTAGGAACTGGCGTAAAGCTTGCTTTCTCGTATCCGTAATTGGTTATCCTGCAAGCTTTATGACAGAAGGCATGGCGCCAATCCCATGTTATGTGAAGTGTGGCTGGTCTTTAAGTATTATTACTTGGATATAAATTAAAGTATATGTATTCTAACATATTTTCTGCAAATTGTCTTATATCTTCTGTGTGAACCAGTCCATGTTGATGATGATCAGGATTTAATTGGTTTTTAAATGATATTAATTTGTCTTTTGTTTCTATATTTATATACCCATTTTCTTCTAAATTCGAAATTATATTGTGTAAACTAGAATCATTTAAATTCATATCATAAATTTGTTTCTTAAATCTCATATTTATTTCACTTTCAAGAAAAACCCTTAGTTTTTTTGAAATATCAGAATCATGTTCTCTTTCAATAAAATTAAATATTTTTTCAAATGCCTTTTCATGAGGATTTAATAAAAACTCTTTTTTATCAATTTCTCTAATACAGCTCGTTTCTCTTTTTTTATGTACTTCTAACAAATTATAAGATAAATCCCCAGAAATCGATTGAATAAATTTTTTAATAAAAGGAGCATAATGAGATAAAGTTATTAATTGGCGAACTTTATTAATTAATTCCTGCAAATAATTGATAGTATTAGATGTTCTATTATCATCAAAGCTAGTAACTGGATCATCCATTATAATAATTGTATCTTTTAATTTTTTTTCATCCATAAGTTCAAGTTTTGCACAAAAAATAGACATGGCAAGTGCCCTACGATCAGAATCACTAAAAACATGTTTTAAATTATTTGGATTTATTGATTCACCTTTATATTTTATCTCCATTTTTATTACTGGTTTGTGACCACGCTTAGATAAACTTTGATCTACTTCAAAGTGGCGGCTTCCAAAATATTCAAAATAATTATTAATTTTATCAAAATATTTTTGTAAAAATTCTTCTCTATTTTCTTCAAGCTCTTTCTCTTTTTGTTTAACACTTTTTTCTGTTTGTTCAAAATTTTTACTAATTTCCTGATATTCCTTACAAGTAGATTCTAAGCTTTTTCTCAATTTTTTTAATTCTAATTTTCTAAGTATTTTTTTTAGCTCTTTTAATTCAGATTCTACATTTTTCCTTTTAATTTCTTCTTTAAAATTCTTTACTTGTTCTGTTAATTCAATTTCTCTTATCTGAAACTGACTTATTAATTCTTTTATATTTTTTATTTCATCTTTGATTTCATTTGAATTAATAGAATTCAATTTTTTATAAGGTTTATTAATTTTAAGTTCTATTTTTCCTTCAACAGAAGTTAAAAACTCATTTATTTTTATTCTAATATCATTTAACATACCATCTATTCTATTGGCAAGTTTCTCTAAAGATTTTACCTTCATTTTATATTCTTCATCATCAATTAGTTTAATATAATCTTTTAATAATTCAAGATTTTCTCTAGAGAATGACTTAAGAAAACTTATTGAATTCTGTAAATCTTCTTTTTTAGATTTAAGTTTATTTCCGATGTTTTCTGCAAATTCTTGATATTTTTCGCTGAAATACTTCTTATATAATTCTATGAGTTTTTTACTATTTTTTTCTAAAGTTTGTCCACAAAAAGGACAATTTAATACTTCCATATCAACATAATTAAAAGTCCCATTTTTGATCCATAATTCCTCTTCTCCATTTAAATTTTTAAAATTATTTTTAATATGTTCATTAATTTTATCACACGCTTCAGTATTTAAATCATCAAAAGATTTTTCTAATAAATTATTAATAACATCTATTATATTCATTACTTCAATTTTAAAATTTGTTTTGCTTGGTGACTTCTTTTTTAATATTTCTTCAGTTTTATTTGAAAGTTCATTTAAACTTTTCATCTTACTTTTTGATTCTTGAATTTCATTATCAATACTAGAAATATCTCTTTGAACTTTTTTGTTGACAAATTCTTCAACAGTTATTTCAAATTTATATTTTTTTAACGTATCTTCAATTCTTTCAGCAATGCTTTTTTTCTCTGAATTCATTTTTCTTTTCTTTCCATTAAGAGAAGTTATATCTTTAGCTAATTCAACATTAGCCTCTCCTAAAACAAAGTCAGTAATATTTTCTTTATTATCTCTATTTATTGATAAACCAGTAAACACATTTTTATCAATAAATTTAGTATCAAAAACTTTTATATTATAATTACAATTATCATTTAAATCCCAATTATCATCATTATAATTTATCGTAAGTTCATTTTCATCATTATACAATGACAACACTATATTCTGTAATTGATCTTCAAGAGTCCCCACTGTTTTTCTAGATTTAACAAGTTCTGGATTGTTACATGACATAGATCTAAAAATATCACTTAAAGTAGATTTGCCACAACTGTTATAACCAAATATTAAAGTTAATTTTTCAAATTCTATTGCTCCTCCAGTAGTGAATTTACTAAAAGTTCCAACATTTTCAATTCTTTTTATCCTCTTTAGCAAATCAAATCACCTCTTTTTAAAATTATATAAGTCACATTTCACATAACGTTACTGGGATTTGCGCTCGTGCCTGGTTCCTTTAGGAACTGGCTTAAAGCTTGCTTTTTCGTATCCGTTATTGGGTAATCTGCAAGCTTTATGACAGAAGGCATGACGCCAATCCCATGTTATGTGAAGTGCGTTATTAAATTAGTTAATTGATTTATTTCTTTATAGATAAATTTTTTATTATGTTCAACAAAATAATCTTCGTTATCAATATTTATATAAGTCAAATAAACACCATCATAATTTTTATTAATCTTTTTATTAGATTGTTTTACTTCTTTTAATTCTTTAGAAGAAAAATCAGAACTTATTTTTTTTGATTTAGTGCATTGTTTCTGAAAAGTCAAGTAGATTTTAAAAATACTTTTGTAGTCCCGGTTGTTTTATGCAGCAGTTGATTTTCTCTTTCGATTGAGTCGTTTTCTTCTATCAATAGCTGACTGATGTTTTTTCTTTCTTTCATCTATAATTTCATCAGCTTTACCGTTATATTTTTGATCTGGTGTTACATAATCTACACCCTGGTGCAGTCTTTCAGAATTGTAATAGTCAATGAAATCTTCTATATCTTCTCTGGCTTCATAAAAGCTCTGATAGGTTTCTTTTCTATAGACATTCTCATACTTAATTGTCTTATGGAAAACTTCAATTTTTCCGTTTGTCTCAGGGTGTTTTACAGCTGTTCTAATGTGCCTGATCTCCCATTCTTCAAGGAATTCAGTAAAAGATTTAGCTACAAGCTGGGTGCCATTATCACTTACAAGGACTGGTCTGCTGACAGGGTCTAAGTCAAATATACCTGCTTTATACATGGCTCTGCTAAGGACTCGCTGCATATCGTCTGCAGTCATAGTTTGAGAGAGTTCTCCGTGTATAATTTTGCGGGAGTAGCCATCAAGAACGCAGATTAAATAGGCATGGGTATTTTTTACAGGGATATAACTAATATCGGTATGCCACATTTTATTTGGCTGATCTACTTCAATTTTACCATCTGCTTTTTTCTGTTTATGATATTCCTGATCCGGGATGAGTCCAGCTTCCTTAAGCACCCGGTATGCACTCGATGCAGATACATAGACAATGTCATCATCCATCATTTTCTTAGCAAGTTTTCTATGACGCTGATCAGGGTGTTTAAGAGCATAATCTACAATTGCCTGCTTTTCTTCCTCCAGAAGGCTGTGAGGGCATGCTGCAGGAGTAGACTTGTGATTTTTAAGTCCTTCCATCCCATCAGCCTCATAGCGTTTTCTCCAGTCATAGTAACGCCAGGAATTAAGCTCTAATATTTCGCAGGTTGTTTTAACAGGCAGAGTTGATTCTTCCACAATATCCATTAATTTTCTTTTTTCATCTGCTGCAAGCCAGTCATTTTTAATTTCACCATGCAGTCCTATTTGTCGTTTTTTTTTAGAATCTGCAGTTCGCAGGTTTGTTCTACCAGAGTCTGTTTTAGTTTATCGACTTCATCTTTAAGTTTCTCTTTTTCAGGATCTTTTTTCTTTTTGTTTCTGAAGACTTTACTGGCAGATCCAATAAGACGTTTTTTCCACTGATAAAATTGACTTTCATAAATTCCATGTTTGCGGCAGGTCTCAGATATATTATCATTTTGAAGACCTTCAAGAACAATTTCCATCTTTTCTTCAGGTGAACGTTTAGTATTTTTACTCATAATTATCTCCCTTTCCAGTTATTATTTTGAAGGAAGAAAACGACTGTGTCAAATTAATGAGCATAATTCAAATTACTACAAAAAACTTTTGGAAATCTCTTTGACGGGCTTAGAAACATTATATTTAGTATTAGTAAAATAAAATAATATTCCTAAATTTATATATATTTTTGTTATTTTATCAGAAAAACTAGAAATTAAAACTGCTATCTTATCATATTTGCTTAATAAATGTGATTGAGTTAAAATTTGATCAATCTTTTCCCTATCTATGTACTGATTTTTAACTAAACTAGTTACACATGGTATCATTTTTTCATTTTCCATTATACTATTATAATATTTATTATAAAAATTAGTTTTTTTGTAATTATTTATATTTTTAAAACCAATATATTTATCAATAAACTCTTCAGTATATGCCAAAGTCACTGTATCCCAAGTACGTTTATATATTTCCTCATCCTGCAACAAAATAGGAAAAGGATCAATAGCTAATCTTAATACTGCAATAGCACCTATACAACTTTTTATATATTTCAAAAATTCATTTCTAAATTCTCTTTTATTTCTTTTGTTCTTTCTATGAATATAAAAATTATTAAAACCCTGCTTATGTACAAGTTTATTTAACCTATTCTTTGTTTTTTCTAATTCATCAAAGTATTTATTCATATTTTCTTTCATATCTAAAAAAACATCTTTATTTTGTTTTAAAAATATTATCATTTGACTAAACATAGGGAAGTCACTTTGAGTATCCCATTCTTTAAGTTTTTTCTTTCTCTTTTCAGGGTTTAATTCAGCTAAATAAACCATGGTAGTTGAAATTTCTAAGGACTGTCTTAGTGAATAAAATGAGCAATCAAAATAACCTTTTTCAAATAAAACAATTGCATTAATTACTAACTGTACTGACTCAAAAATAAAATTATTAACAAATTGAGTATCAATTCGTCCCGTAAAGCTGTCTTCTATAATTCTTAAATCCTGAAAATATTTTTTCTTATTTGGAAGTTTAATAGATATTAAATTTTTACCTTCCCTAAATTTGGTTATTTCAGATTCAAAACTCATTAAATCACCTCTTGATTTTAAACTTAGCATTTCACATAACGTTACTGGGATTTCCGACGTGCCTGTGCCTTTAGACCTGGCGGAAAGCTTGCCGTTATATTTCTTGCTGCCTATGATTGCAAGCTTTGTGACAGAAGGCATGTCCCGAAGGGTAGGCTTGCTCTTTAGCCTAACGGCAATCCCATGTTATACGCTGTAATAACTTGCCTCGTTAAAATTTGTACTTAACTTCAACTTACTGAATTCTGATATCAATTCTTAACCAGCTAAAAAAATTCATTAACCATTTACTATATTGAGTCTTCACGAAGTTCGTGAAGATCTAACAGTGACCAATTTACTTTTTGCTATATGTAAAAAACTTTTTGAATTATAATCCCCCAAGTTTATTGTTAACACCTTATAAAAAATATTAATTATTAGTTCTTTAATGGAGAAAGTTAATGAATTATAGTTAGCGATGCTCAAACCTTATCTTTTATCTTTTTAGCCGATGTTTAGTTATTATTGCGTATAACGTCCCTGGGATTTGCGCTCGTGTCTGGTTCCGTAGGAACTGGCGTAAAGCTTGCATTTCCATATCCGTTATTGGTTAACCTGCAAGCTTTATGACAGAAGGCATGGCGCTAATCCCATGTTATACGCTGTAATGATTTGCTGCGTAAAAGTCATACCTTCTTCAACTTACTGACTTTTGATATTAACTCTTAACCAGCAAAAAGGTTCATGAATTCTGTACTATATTAAATCTTCACGAAGTGCGTGAAGATCTAACAGTGACTAATTTATTTTTTGCTACATGTAAATATCTTTCTGGATTATAATCCTCTAAGTTCATTGTTAAAACCACTTGAAACTTACAATTATTATTTTCTTCATTTGCAGGAGTTAATTCATCTCAGTTAGCGATGCCCAACCCTTCTTTTTTCTTTTTCTCTTATTTGCTGATGTTTAATCATTATTGCGTATAACGTCCCTGGGATTTCCGACGTGCCTGTGCCTTTAGGCCTGGCGGAAAGCTTGCCTTTATATTTCTTGCTGCTATTATTGCAAGCTTTGTGACAGAAGGCATGTCCCGAAGGGTAGGCTTGCTCTTTAGCCTAACGGCAATCCCATGTTATACGCTGTAATGATTTGCTGCGTAAAAGTTATCTACTTCTTCAACTTACTGAATTATGATATTAACTCTTAACCAGCAGATAAGTTCATAAATTCTGTACTATATTATATCTTCACGAAGTGCGTGAAGATCGAACAGTGACTAATTTTCTTTCTGATATATGTAAATATCTTTGTAAATTATAATTTTCCAAGTTCATTGGTAAAACCACTGGAAACTTTCAATTATTATTTCCTTCATTTGCAGGAGCTATTTCATGGCAGTTAGCGATGATCCAACCCTTCTTTTATCTTTTCTCTTATTTGCTGATGTTTAATCATTATTGCGTATAACGTCCCGAGTGTTCCCGACGTGACTGTGCCTGGTCATTCGCTCATACGTCACTTTCTAAGGCTTGGCAGGCTGTTTGCCTTACAATAGTCTTCATTCTTAATTGCAAACAGCATGACAAAAGTCATGTCCCGCAGGGCAGGCTGGGTTTTAGCTGTTAGCGGGAACACTCTGTTATATGATGTCGGACGCTTCTAAAAAGTTATTAATAATTCAATCATTATTTATTTCTTTATAGTTTCTTATAAATTGATTTACATCTTCACATGAATTAATTTTTCTACTCATAATACCACTTTTTGAAATGAAATTATTAATCCTTTTTATATTTAAATTACAAAACATCAAAATTCTAAATTTTAAATATAACATAACCTTGGTTTTTATATTTTTATATATTTTTAAATGTACAAATAAAGAGTTATAAGCTGCATACAATACTAAAAAGAAAATATATAAAGTAAACATAACAGAAAGAATGGACGGTAAAATCATATTTTTAAAATCAATTATCCCTAAATCATCAAAATTTACTAATGTTTCTTTTAGTGAAAAAAAGAAAATAATAAAACCTAAAATCGCTAAAAACCAATCTAAAAATTTTTTAGTTTTTTGATATTCTTTTTCTTTATATTCTGGTTTAATATTATAAGAAATAATCTCAGATGTCATTGTAATAATAGTAATTACAAAAATTTGTATAACTTCAACAATAAACGAGAATGTATGTAAATTAATAATAAATTGTATCACTATAAAAATTGTAATATTATCTTTAATAAAATTAATGAAATAATTCATATTTTTAGCATTATCAACTGCTCTAAATGATGAAATAATACCAACAGCTAAGAACCAATATATTGTTCCTTTAAGAAGATTAACATCCCAAAAACCTATTTTCCAGAGGAATAAAATCATTAAAATGAAATATATAAACATAGAAAAATACCAAACAAATAAAGTTTTAGTAAAAATAACTTTGAAAATCTTGAAAAATGATTTTCTTATCTTATCTTTCGACAATACATAAATTACTCAAACTTCGCACTTGTAAAAGTGCTTTTGCACCTTGAAATTTCAATATTATTTAGCAAAAAAATAGCATGAAACCCCCGTTTCTGGTATAATTGAATAGCAAAAAACAAAAAACCATAACGGAGGTTCATGCTATGAAAATTATACCACAAATTTACCAGAATGATAAGAAGATTTTTTCTACTGTTTCAACTTTTTTTAAAAAATATCGAATAGCTTCTGTTTTAAAAGCTGCAAACGCCTATAAAACTAAGGGAGTTCCTGTAAGCTCAATCTTTTTCTATCTGTTTTCTCTGATTTTTGATAACCGTTCCATGTATATGGATATTTTAACAGGAAAAAATGAAAAAGATTTTGCCAAAGATACTGTTTATCGTTTTATGAAATCTATCAACATTAACTGGATACAGTTCACAACCCTTTTAGCTGGTAGAATCATTGATGACAGCATTGAGCATTTAACAGATAAGGATCGTATAAACGTCCTAATTATTGATGATACAACCTTTGAGCGTTCAAGATCCAAAAAGGTTGAGTTACTCTCCAAAATATATGATCATGCCAAAAAGCAGTATAAATATGGCTTTAGGCTGCTTACTCTCGGCTGGTCAGATGGAAACACCTTTTTACCGGTTAATAGCTGTCTGCTCTCTACTAAAAACTCTAAAAATCGAATTAATGAAGCAGCTGAAGTTGACAAACGAACTGTCGGATATTCCAGAAGAAAACTTGCTCAGACTAAAGCTACTAAAGTTATGCTTGAACTGCTTGAATCTGTTAAAAAAGCAGCTATACCGGCATCTCATGTACTTTTTGATACCTGGTTTTGTTCTCCATCTTCTCTGATTGCTGTCAAAAATATTGGCTATGATGTAATAGCCATGGCTAAAAAGACTTCTAAAGTGCATTATCTTTACAATGGTGAAATGCAGCCTTTGACAAAGATCTTTAGAGAAAACAGAAAACGTCGTGGCAGATCACGCTATCTGTTATCAGTGGAAGTAACTATAGTTAAGGATGAACAATCCATCCCTGCCCGCATTGTTTATGTTCGCAACCGAAATAAACGAAATGAGTATCTTGCTCTAATAACTACTGACATGAAGTTAACTGAAGAAGAAGTTATCAGAATCTACGGCAAACGCTGGGAGATAGAAGTATTCTTTAAGGTTTGCAAATCATATCTAAAACTGAGTAAAGAATGTAGATCATTATCGTATGATGCCATGACAGCTCATGCAGCTATTGTCTTTACAAGATACATGTTACTGTCAGTAGAAAACAGAAAATATGCAGATGACAGAACACTTGGGCAAATGTTTTATCTTCTGATTGATGAAATGGCAGATATCACCTGGATTCAGGCTATACATATGCTGATGGAAGTTTTTATTACTACAATTAAAGACAAATTATCATTAACTTCAAAACAGCTGGATCAGCTTTTAGAAGCGTTTATCATGGCACTTCCAGAAAACTTAGTAGAACATCTGCCAATATCTGCCTAAAACAGTGGAAATCACATTACTTTAATTCTGCTAAATATTGAAATTTCAAGGTGCAAAAGGGTTATTTATGTGCGAAGTTTGAGTAAATTATGAAAATCAATAACCAAAACCCAATTGCTAATTCTCTATTATTAAATACATTAGTAATTAAATAACATATTTTAGAACAATAGCTTAATAAATCTACCATATGTTTAACCCCTCTGATAGTGATTATCAATTATACACTTTTTAAGCCATTTGCGTCCGATTTCATATAACGTTCCTGGGATTTGCGCTCGTGCCTGGTTCCGCAGGAACTGGCGTAAAGCTTGCTTTTTCGTATCCGTTATTGGTTAACCTGCAAGCTTTATGACAGAAGGCATGGCGCTAATCTCATGTTATACGATGTAATAACTTGCTGCGTAAAAAGTTTCTCTTTACTTCAACTTAATAATATATCAATATTTTTCCTTAACCAGCAAAAAAGTTCATCAACTATGTACTATATTAAATCTTCACGAAGTGCGTGAAGATCAATCAGTGACTAATTTATTTTCTGATATATGTAAATAATTTTGTGAATTATAATTGCCCAAGCCCATTGTTAACGCTGCTGGAGACTTACAATAATTATTTCCTTCATTTGCAGGAGTTAGTTCATGCCAGTTAGCGATGACCCCACCCTTCTTTTATCTCTTTCTCTTATTGGCCGATGTTCAGTTATTATTTCGTATAACGTCCCTGGGATTTGCGCTCGTGACTGATTCCGTTAGGAACTGGCGTAAAGCTTGCTTTTTCATATCCGTTATTGGTTAACCTGCAAGTTTTATGACAGAAGGCATGACGCCAATCCCATGTTATATGATGGAGCAGGCTGACTTTTAAATATTAAAAATCAGTTTTAATTAAATTAGATGATATAACTTTAGATTGCAATAATTTTATAGTCTTAGCATCATATTTACCTTTTATTCTTGCTATTGAGTCTAGCATCGGTAAAATTTCTTCTTCCTCTGAAACAATTATATATTTGATATCATTAGGTTCAAATTTCAGCTTAGAATTACTTGCAATTTCATTTGCCTTTGATCTTTTTATTGGATCTTCAAAGTCTTTCTTTAATAAATGATTTAATTTTAATTTACCGTTTTCTATTCTTCTAGGTATCCATCTCCATTCTTTTTCATCATAAAACTTTTTGAGTATTTCTTCTCCCTCTTTTATTACATGACCTTCATATAGTTTTGTATAGTTAAGAAGTTCAAAGATACTTTCAATAACATATATTTGTTCCTTATCTACTTGAAAAGTATTTTTAGTTAATACTGCTATAGATCTAGAAAGGGAGGAGTCACCATGCAAATATAAAACAGGATTAATCCCATTTTTAATACCCCATTCTTTTTTTAAACCAATCCCATAATCACCATAAAAATCTAAATGATCTTCTAATTTTGAAAGTGGCAAATCACAAAAACATACCATTGGAAAAGCATGTTGAAATTCACCCGACTCAACAAATAAATTCTTAGTATTTTCTAGACAATATCTTGGTCTAAATTCATTAGTTAAAATATTTGTTAGGTTCTCAATACTATTTGTAAAATGAAATAAGGTATTTGAACTAATTACCATTTTTCTTCCCCTTTCAGAATTTCTTTTTTAAAATATTTAAGATAATACAATATATAAAAGTTAAAAACTAAGTCTGCTCTTTCGTATAACGTCCCTGGGATTTGCGCTTGTGACTGGTTCCGCAAGGAACTGGCGTAAAGCTTGCTTTTCCATATCCGTAATTGTTTAGATTGCAAGCTTTATGACAGAAGTCATGACGCCAATCCCATGTTA
>Ga0208552_1048_pt1 | contig 9745 bp, 7 predicted proteins | sample Halion_FD_187366 | JGI IMG/M metagenome (GOLD analysis project Ga0208552, IMG submission 187366) | Lab enriched deep subsurface shale carbon reservoir microbial communities from Ohio, USA - Halanaerobium induction (SPAdes) (version 2) ...
ATACTAGATCTACCCTGGATATCTTTTGATATCATTATATCAGGGACTAAATCTAAAATTAATAGAAACAAGCAAATTTATTTAAATTAGTGATGAATATTTTATATCACTAAGTATATTATACGAGGAGGATTGAAAATGAAGCGAAAAAATATAATTATATTTTTATTATTTTTAATATTGATATGGTCACTATTTCCGATTTTATGGGGCTTAAGGACAAGCTTATTAGATGAAGGTTCATTAAGATCAAAAGAATTAAATTTAATACCAAAAAATATTAATTTAGAAAATTATAGTTTATTGTTAGGATTTGATGAAAGTGATCAAAATATGAGCAAAAACTTTAAAAAAGCTTTGATTAACTCATTTATTTCTTGTGCTGGAGCTACTATAGTAGTTATTTTAGTATCATCAATAGCTGGGTATGTTTTTTCTAAAATTGATTTTTTTGGAAATAATATTATATTTGGTTTAGTAATTGCAACTATGACTTTGCCAGCATATGCAGTAATGATACCACTATATAAAATTGTAATAAATATAGGATTATTGGATACATATACTGGTATTATACTAATTTACTCTTCTGCCTTTATACCATTAGGTTTATGGTTAATGAGAAGTCACTTTAATACTATACCAGATGAATTAGAAGAAGCTGCCATGATTGCAGGAGCATCGAGATTTAAATCTTTTCTAACAATTTTACCATTAGTTACTCCTGGTGTTATATCTGTAGCAATTTTAACTTTTTTAAATACATGGAGTCAATTTGTTATACCTTTAGTATTTGCTCCAAACCAGGCAAAACCTTTAACAGTATTAATAACAGAATATGTTGGAAAACATAGTATTAATTATGGATTGATGTCTTCTGCTGGAATGTTAACTATTATACCGCCTTTAATTATTGTTATATTTTTAAATAGATATTTAATAAGTGGATTAACATCAGGAGCTGTAAAAGGATAAAAGATATTATGAAGACGTAAAATAATGAAAGGTAAAAACAATTTATTTCAAAGGCCTAAGTAAATATTTTTAAAAAAGATAATCTTATTTTTATAATAATTGAAGAGATGAATATATGTAATAATGATTAATGGTGAGCTTGAGTTTCAAAAATAACAATAAACAGGAGTGATTTGATGTTTATAATTTCAAATAGAAATCTTTTACTAGATGCCCAAAAAAGAAAATATGCAGTACCTGCATTTAATATTCATAATTTGGAGACTACAAAAGTTGTAGTTGAAGCTGCAGAAGAATTAAATTCACCAATTATTTTGGCTGCAACACCTGGTACTATTAGATTTGCGGGAGCACGTTATTTAGTAAATATAATGAAAAGCGCTGCTGCAGAATCAACTGTTCCAATTGCTTTTCACTTAGATCATCATGAGAATATTGAAGATATAAAAAAGTCAATAAAATTAGGCTGTAAATCAGTCATGATTGATGCTTCAGCTTTGGATTATGAGGATAATATCGCTAAGGTAAAAGAGGTGGTTGAATTTGCAAGGTTGTATGATGTAAGTGTTGAAGCTGAACTTGGTAAGTTAGTCGGTCAAGAAGATGATATTGAAATAAGTGATGCAGAATCTGAGTTAACTGACCCCAATTTAGCAGCTGATTTTGTTGAAAGAACTGGAATTGACTCTTTAGCAGTTGCTATAGGTACAGCTCATGGTCTTTATAAAAAGGATCCTAAAATTGATTATGAACGTTTAAAAGCTATAGAAAATAATGTGGATATACCTTTAGTTTTACATGGAGCTTCTGGAGTTCCTGATCAAGATGTTAGAAAATCTATAGAAATGGGAATTACAAAAGTAAATATTGCTACAGAGTTAAAAATTGCTTTTTCCGATGCAGTTAAAGAATACTTTAGCAAAAATCCAGAAGCTAATGATCCTCGTAAATACTTAAAACCTGGCAAAGAAAATATGAAAAAGCTGGTTAAGCAGAAAATAAAGCTCTGCGGTAGTGAAAATAAAGGATTATTAAAATGATAGCTGCAATTACATTGAATACTTCAGTTGACAGAAGATATAATATTAAAGAAATTAAAAAAAATACTGTTCAACGCACAGGAGACTATCAGGCCACTGCTGGTGGAAAAGGTATCAATGTCAGCCGAGTTATTAATTTATTAAACAGAGAAGTTACGGCTTTAGGTTTTATTGGGGGTTTTTCTGGTGATTTTATCTTTGATGAGTTAGAGAAATTAGAAATTGATAGTGATTTCACAAGAATTAAAGGTATTACAAGAAGCTGCCTTAATATTATTGACCAAAATAATAATTCAATTGAAGTTCTAGAAAATGGTCCACAAATTACTACTGAAGAAAAAGAAGAATTTTTAAATAATTATCAAAAGAAGATTAATAAATTTGATGTAATAGCTATCTCCGGTAGTTTGCCGTCCGGACTTAGAACAGATTTTTACCAAAAGATAATAAAAATAGCTAAAGGAAATAATAAAAAAGTTATTTTAGATACCAGTGGAGAAGCATTACTGCAGGGCGCTGCAGGTGGCCCTTATATTATTAAGCCTAATAAAAGTGAAATTGAAAATATTGTAGGTTTTAATATTAATTCTGAAAGCAATTTATTAAAGGCTGCCCAAAAGCTTCAGTCACACGGTGCTAACAATATTGCATTAACTTTAGGTAAAGAAGGTATGTACTATATAACCGAAAAAGAAATCTATAAAGTTGAGGTTCCAAAAATAGAATCTGTAAATGTAACTGGTTCTGGAGATAGTCTTACTGCAGGATTGGCAGTAGCTTTAGCTGAAAAAATGAATATTATAGAAATGTTAAAATTTGCCAATGCCTGTGGAGTGGCAAATGCTGCGGAAAAAAAGACTGGTTTTGTTGAGTTGAATAAAGTAAAAAAATATATAAAAAAAATTAGAGTTATTAAAGTTAATAAGTAAAAAGGGTATTCTATAAATTAGCTAAAAATAACAGGAAAGTTTAGATAATGAAAGCACAAAAATTCAATTTTAATATATGGCTTTTCCAATGGGCCCAGTATGTAATTTAGACTGCGAATATTGCTATTATCTTAAAAAAACAGAATTCTATCCGGAAACCAATAATTTTAGAGGGAAATGTAATATTTAGATTAGTAAGTCCAAAAGAATACGGCAAATTCTTAATCGTAATCTTCAATGAATGGCTTAATGACTTGGGAGATATATTTATTCAAATATTTAAGGAAGCTTTATCAGCCTGGGCAGGTTTCGGAGTAAATCTCTGTGTGTTTAGTCAAAAGGGTGGTAAAGCCTCAGTAATAGAGTTTATGACGATTTAATGGAAAAATATAATAGTGGTGGTATGTTAAGAGGTTCAAAACTTTTAGAATCAGCTATTTATGGAGTTAAGAATTATAGTATTTATAATAATTTTAATTAATTATAACAGAATCTGAAATTTATAGTAAAAAAATTTTCAAGTAGCGAGCAGACTTTTCTGCTCGTTTTTGTAATACATATCTGATCCAGCATGTAATATGGAAGTTTTAAGGATGTTAAAATATAAATATTATTTTTAAAGGTATTTATAAGAAATATATGGTTGCACTGCGAAAAGTCGATTTTTGATATTATATCAATTTGAGAAGCTTATCCTGATAGGGATTATATAAGTCGGAAATTCTTAATTAGGATTTTTCGCAGTGCAACCATATATGATATTCAAAAACAATTGTTCTATTATTTCACCTAATTTCGACAAAATAAGACATAAATTTTCATTGTATTTAGTTCTTTAATGTATTAAAATAAGAAATAAGGGGAAAAATTCACTGATTCTGTTGATTTTAGATTAAAAATGCATTAAAATAACTAACAAGAGTAAATTAAGAAATATTTAGCAAAGTATAATGTAAATTTAAGGAAATGACATTCGATGTCACGAATAAAGATTTAGATATACTTTTGTTGACATACTGTACATTTTAAAACAACATATGAGAAAGATTTAAGCGATGCTTAAATATTAAGAAGCTATGTAACAAACTATTTCACTGCAACACAGTCATCAAGGTGTTGCGGTGGTGGAGAAATTGAATAGAAATATATTGTGGTTTGTTATGTTTGAGTCAAATTATTGGCTTGAGTGTAAGAGACTATTTTTTTGTATATAAAAGTACTTTGTTTGGGGGATTTTATTTTGAATGAAATAGATAAATTATTTGAATTAGTTATAAATAATGGGTATTGTATAGGTTGTGGTAACTGTGCTGCAGTAGAGAATTCTCCATTAATAATGTATAAAAATAATGAAGGTAAATTTATACCTAAATTAAAAGACAATAATTATAATAATGAAATATCAGTCTTATCTGTCTGTCCTTTTTTTAACGATGAACTTGATGAAGATATTATTGCTGAAAATTTATATAGAGATTCTAATAAAATAAAACATAATGAATACACAGGTTATTATATTAATAACTATGCCGGTTATGTTAAAGATGATCAATATCGTATGAGTGGAAGTTCTGGTGGGATGGGAACTTGGATTACTGCTAAATTATTAGAGAAAGATTTAGTTGATGGAATCATTCATGTCAAAGAAGATGAAAAAGATAATGATACATTATTTTCATATCAAGTATCAGAATCAAAAAATGAATTATTTGAAGGTTCTAAATCTAAATATTATCCTATTGAAATGTCTAAAGTAATTAAATATATTCAAAATAACCCTGGGAATTATGCAGTAGTAGGTATTCCATGTTTTATTAAAGCTATTAGATTAATTAGTGAAGGAAATAAAGAGATTAATGAGCGAATCAAATATACTATTGGTTTAGTATGTGGTCATTTAAAAAGTGATTATTTTGCAAAATCTATTGGCTGGGAATTGGGTATTAAACCTGAAAATTTAACAAATATAGATTTTAGAGTAAAATATGAAGATAAACAAGCTAATAAATATGGAGTAAAAGTTAATGGTTTAATTAATAATAAAAAAGTTGAAAAAGAAGCTGTTTCAAGTTCTTTGTATGTTACAAATTGGGGTCATGGATTGTTTAAATATAAGGCATGCGATTATTGTGATGATGTTTTAGCTGAAACTGCTGATATAACAATTGGTGATGCCTGGTTACCTGAATATGTAAAAGATAATAAAGGTACAAATATCATTACAGTGAGAGATTCTGATTTAAATGAAATTATTAAAGATAATAATGAATTGTATTTAGATAAATTAAGTATTAAAGAAATATTTCAATCTCAAGCTGGTGGTTTTCGACATAGGCGAGAAGCCTTAGCCTATAGACTTTTTTTAGATGAGAAAGATAAAAAATGGCATCCACCAAAAAGAATTGAAGCTAGTAACAAAGGTATAAAAAATAAAAGAAAAGAAATTTATGAAAAGCGAATTGAGTTATATCAAGAAAGTTTCAATGCATATAAAAAGGCTTTAGAAGATAAAAAATTTAAAAATTTTATTGAATATATGAATCCTTATATAAAAAATTATAATAAATTAATAAAAAAACCTTTAATTTATAGATTTTTAGCTAAATTTAGTTTTTTGAGAAAAATTAAAAGGATTGTATTTAATTAGAAATTGTATAACTTAAACAAAAACTTATAGGAATAAGGATGCAAATATATGAAAAATGAACGTAAGGCAGGAGCTATACTTTCTTATTTATCGATAGGTATTGGTTCACTAGTTTCAATTTTATATACACCAGTTATGTTGCGGTTATTGGGCCAGAGTGAATATGGATTATATAATTTGGTGAAGTCTGTTGTAGCTTATTTGGGATTGTTGAACTTTGGTTTTGGCAGTACATATATTAGATACTATTCTAAATTTAAGGCTGAAGAAGATCAAGAAAATATAGCAAAACTAAATGGTATGTTTTTAATTATATTTTCTGCTATTGGTTTTATTGCTATATTAGCTGGGCTATTACTTGTTTTTAATACTGAAACCATTTTTGGATCGGAATTAACAACTAACGAGTTGTCTAGAGCTAAAATACTTATGACTATTTTAGTTATTAATATGGCTATTTCCTTCCCTAATATTGTATTCAATTCTCACATTACTGCAAATGAGAAATTTATATTTCAAAAATTTTTACAGATAGTAAAAAAAATAGCTAATCCGTTTCTAATGTTACCTATCTTACTTTTAGGATATGGGTCTATTGGTTTGGTTACTGTAACTACATTACTTAATTTATCTATTGAAATAACAAATATAATTTTCTGTTTTAAAAAGTTGAATATAAAATTTAAATTCAAAAATCTTGATTTTTCATTGATGAAACAGATGACAGTTTTCTCTTCATATATATTTTTATATATGATTGTGGATCAGATCAATTGGAATGTGGATAAATTTATTTTGGGAAGATTTAGAGGTACTGATGAAGTAGCAATATATTCTGTAGGTTCACAACTTAATTCATATTTGATTCAATTTTCTACAGTGATTTCTTATGTTTTTATTGCAAAAGTTCATAAACTTGTAGCTACAGATGTTGAAAATAAAAAGTTAACTAATTTATTTACTAAGATTGGTAGAATTCAATTTTATTTTATTTTCTTAGTTATAATGGGGTTTGTAACATTTGGTCAATCTTTTATTAACATTTGGGCAGGTAGTAAATATACTAGTTCTTATTATGTGGCTGTAATTCTAATGGTCCCAATGTTAATACCATTAATTCAAAATATAGGAATAGAAATAAGGAAAGCAAAGAATAAACACAGAACTCCAGCTATTGTATATACAATTGGTGCTTTTTTTAATATTTTGATTACAATTCCCTTAACAATTAAATATGGATCAACAGGTAGTGCAATCGGAACTTCAATTTCTTTGTTTATTCTTAATGGAATTTTTATAAATATCTATTATCATAAAGTTATTGGTTTGGATATTATTTGTTTTTGGAGAGAAATATTCTCATTATTTAAAGGTGTATTTATACCTGTTATTATTGCAATTTCAATATATCAATTTTTGTACAATCAAATTACACATTGGAAATATTTATTAATTGCTATTCCATTTTCTATTGTATATTTCTTATCTGTCTATTTATTTAGTTTTAATAAGTATGAGAAAAAATTAGTTTTTAATGATAAGGTGAAAAACATTTTAAATATGAAGTAATTAGGTAGAACGGGTATAATTAAATTACATAATTTATCTTTAAGAAACAAAAACTAGAAAAAGTAATGTCTGTTTTGATAAGCTCTATTTATTTTTACAACTAGATAAAATTAGAAATCAAACTGGAAATGTAAATTTAAAAAAATATTACTAACATTAAGGAGTGCAATAAAATTAATACTAATAAAAAAGTTGGTATTTTTACTTTACCTTTAGGAACAAATTATGGAGGAGTTCTTCAAGCATATGCATTATTAAAATATCTAAAAAAAATTGGTTATGATGCATATTTTATAAACCGAAGATGGGATAATGATAGAACGGATATCTTATATAAATTTCAAAAATGGTTTTATCGTAATGTTTTAGCAAAGAACTTCATTGGATTTATTGATGACCACATACAGCCTTCAACTTTTGAGATGACTTCTCAAAATGATATAATGCAAATAAATGAAATGAATTTTGATGCTGTCATTGTTGGTAGTGATCAAGTTTGGAGGGTGGAAAACACTTCTGGAGTAGGAAATAATTTTTTTCTTGATTTTATTAAAGATAATAATATTAAGAAGCTATCATATGCAGCATCATTTGGTATTGATGATATTAATTGTAGTAGTTCTCAGTTAAAAGAAATAAATAGTCTTATAGATGATTTTGATGCTGTATCAGTAAGAGAAGAATCTGGAGTTGATATTTGCAAGAATAAATTTAATATTTCAGCAGTACGTTTATTAGATCCTACTATGTTATTAGAAAAATCTGACTATTTAGATTTAGTTAATGAAGAGGTTAAATTTGATAATAAATTATTAACAACCTATGTTTTGGATAAAACTGATGAAAGAAAGAAAATAATAAATAAAATTTCAAATAAAAAAGATTTAAAAATCAATCCTGTAAATACTGAATTGAAATCATTTGATATTAAAAATTTATTATTAAATATTGATAAAATTATTTTACCGTCTATAGAACAATGGATTAAAGGCTTTAGTGAAGCAGATTTTATTGTAACTGATTCTTTTCATGGTACACTTTTTAGTATATTGTTTAATAAACAATTTGTTTCTATTGGAAATAAGAGGAGAGGTTTGACTCGTTTTAAATCTATTCTTAAGATTTTTGATTTAGAAGACAGATTAATTTTATCATCGGATGATTTAAATGATGATTTATTAAATAGAGAAATAGATTATAATCGAATTAATAAAATTATTAATAAAGAAAGAGAAAAATCATTTAATTTTTTAAAAAAGAATATATAAGTGAAGGATGATTTTATTTGAATATTTTATTCTTTTATAATTCATCATTAGATCCTATAACTGGAGGGATAGGAAGAGTTAGTACTGTTCTAGCTAAATACTTTGATAGTAAGGGCAATAACACATTTTTTTTATCTCGTATTAATACAACAAAAAATAATAATGATAGACAAGATTATTTGGTTGATCAAGAGAAATATTTTACTGATAAAAATTGTGAATTTTTAAAATCATATCTTCTTAAAAATAAAATAGATATTATTATAAATCAATCTGGTATGAGTAATATTGCATCCCAATTCATATTTCAGGCCAAGGAACTTGATATTCCAATAATTTCTGTAATTCATAACACATTAATTGGATCAATTAAAAATTTTAGTTCAGCATATTATGATAGGTTTTCAAAACTAAATTTACAATTTTTACTTAAATATACAGATAGTAAATATATTAAAAAAATCATTTTATTTTTGTATAAATTAAAATATAGGGAACATTATCAAGAATTAGTTAATAAAAGTGATAAAGTTGTTCTTTTATCAAATAGTTTCGTATCAGAATTAGAATTTTTTGTAGGAGATGGATATAGAGAAAAAATTGCTGCTATTTCCAATCCAATTTCTTTTGATGTTGATAATTGTTCAATAGATATTAATAAAAAAGAAAAAGAAATATTGTATGTTGGAGTGGTTAACTTTTCTCAAAAGAGAGTTGATTTGTTAATTGAAATTTGGAATAATTTATGTGATGATTATTCTGATTGGAAATTGCGTATTGTTGGTGGGGGTCCAGGTTTATGTGAAGCCAAAAATTTAGCTAATGAGTTGAATTTGAAAAATATATTTTTTGAAGGTTTTCAAGATCCTAAATCTTATTATGAAAATGCTTCAATTTTTTGTATGACTTCTTCATTTGAAGGCTTTGGTATTGTGCTTGTTGAAGCAATGCAGTATGGTGTAGTTCCAGTGGCTTTTAATAGCTTTGCTTCTGTTACTGATATTATTGATTCTGAGACTAGTGGTTTATTAATACCAACTTTTGACATAGAAAAATATAAAAATAAATTGAGGAAGTTAATAGAAAATGAAGAATATAGATATAAATTGGCTAATAATGCATTGGATAAATCTAGTGAATTTTCTATAAAAAAGATTGGTGACCAATGGTTAAATTTATTTAAAAGTTTAGGTTCTTTGACAAATGTTGTGAAATCTAAATAGCACCGTTTGAATCATGTTATCTCTTTGTTTTTTTGAATTACTCTTAAATACTTAGCAATGATAAAAATACTCGGCGTTTTAAGTTTTCAACTTT
>Ga0208552_1054_pt1 | contig 6241 bp, 11 predicted proteins | sample Halion_FD_187366 | JGI IMG/M metagenome (GOLD analysis project Ga0208552, IMG submission 187366) | Lab enriched deep subsurface shale carbon reservoir microbial communities from Ohio, USA - Halanaerobium induction (SPAdes) (version 2) ...
ACAGGAATAAAAAGTTTTTTAAATTCAAATATCAAATTTAAAAGATCACAACAGCCTAACCTGTTCAGTTTGCAGCAATGTTAAGGATATCAAAAGGTTATTAATTGTGATTTTGGGGAAACTCTATTTATACATGCATATTGCATGCGTTAGTGTTAAGTGATATAATATAATTAGAATAAAAGATTAATCATTAGACGAAAGGAGTTTTTATTATGCCATCTTTACAAGTTAGAGATTTACCAGAACATCTTTATCAAGAAATTGTCCAATTAGCTGAAGCCGACAGAAGAAGTATTACCCAAGAAACAATAGTATTATTGGAAAAAGCTTTAAATATAGAAAAAGAAAATAAAAAACGTCGTCAACAACTTCTAAAAAAAATACAAGAAGAAACCAATCAAGAACAGAATGATGAAGAAATATTAGATCCTGTAAAATTAGTTAGAGAGGATCGTGAAAGATGAGAATTACAATCGATGTAAGTGCAGCTGTTGAAATAGTGATGGGTGGTAAAAGACAACAAGAAATTGTAAATATATTAAATAATGCAGACTGGGTAATTGCTCCTTCTCTTTTTATTTATGAAGCTAGTAATACATTGTGGAAATATCATGAATATCAAGATTATAGCAAAGAAGATATTATGAAAAAAATTGAATATCTTTATAAAATGGTAGATCAGTTTATTGATGCCAAAGACATTTTTGAAGAAGCTTTGCCACTTTCATGCAAGATAAGTCATCCTACTTATGACGCTATGTATTTAGTTACAAGCAGGCGTAAAAATGCTACTTTAGTAACTTTAGATAAAAGATTAGTTAGAGCAGCTAAAAGTATTGATGTTCCAGTAGCAGTAATTACTTAGCCCAATGTCAGATAACGATACTGGGATTCGCGCTCGTGCCTGATTCCGTCAGGAACTGGCGTAAAGCTTGCTTTTTCGTATCCATAATTGGTTAGCCTGCAAGCTGGATAGGGTATAATTAATTAAACAGTTTTTTCTCGGACATGATATAATAAGATAATAACAAACTAAAATGGAGGAAAATATCATGCCTACTAAATATCCTGAAGAAATGAAAAGAAAAGTTGTTGCTCTGGCTAATAATGGTAAAAAGATAAAAGATATACTTGATGAATATGGAATGGCAAGATCCACTCTTCATAAATGGATAAAACACTATAATAATTCTGGGTCATTTAAAGCAAAAGATAACAGAACTGATAAAGAAAAAGAATTAATTGGACTTCGTAAAGAAAACAAACAACTAAAAATGGAGAATGATATTTTAAAGCAAGCGGCGCTGATATTGGGACGAAAGTAGCAGTTATCAAGGTAAACAGGGATAAATACAGTATCAGCGCCATGTGCAGAGCACTCAATATATCAAGGGGTATGGTCTATTATACCCCTAAAGAAAACAAAGTTAATACTGAACTGGAAAGTGAAGTAATTGCTATTCACAAAGCAAGTAGAAACCACTATGGAACCAGGGAAATTAAAAGAAAATTAGCTAAAAAAGGTTATCAGGTTTCCAGACGCAAAATAGGTGAAATCATGAAAAAATATGGTCTGGTTTCTACTTATACTAAAAAGCAATACAAAGTTCATTCTCCCAGCTGTAATGAAGATAAAATTGCTAATGTTGTAAATAGAGAATTTGATAAAGAAGAATCTCTAGATGTTGTTGTCAGTGATCTGACATATGTTAATGTAAAAGGCAAATGGAACTATATCTGCCTGATAATAGACCTCTTTAACCGTGAATTTATAGGTTATACAGCAGGTAAAAAGAAAAATGCTGAATTAGTAACTGAGGCTTTTAAAAGTATTAAAAGACCACTGGATCAAATTAATATTTTACATACCGATAGAGGTAATGAATTTAAAAATAAAGCTATCGATGATATTTTAGACAGCTTCGATATTGAGCGTTCTTTAAGCAATAAAGGTTGCCCTTATGATAATGCAGTGGCAGAAGCAGCTTTCAAAGTAGTTAAGACTGAATTCGCTTATGATAGAATATTCAACAGTTTTGAAGAGCTGGAATATGAGCTATTTGACTATGTTAACTGGTATAATAACCACAGAATCCACGGGTCGTTAGATTATCTAACACCTGTTGAATATAGATATTTAATGTTCGATAAAAAATTGTTTTAAAAAGGGTTGACAATCCAAGCTTTATGACACAGAAGGCATGGCGTCACAATCCCATGTTATATGATGCCGTAGCTTTGTCTATTAATCTATCAATTATTAACTTACTTCATGTAAAAGAAAAAAATTCCTGCATTTATACAGTGATAAATGTTTTATATAAGCTTAATCTTAAATTTTTACTTCCTTTTATAACATATATGTGATATAATAAATTTAAAAATTAGAGTGAATAGATTATGTATAAAATTAAGTATTATGCCGAAAATAATAAATCTCCAGTAATTGAATTTATTAAAGAACAGTCAGCTAAAGAAAAGGCTAAAATTCTAAGAGAAATAGAACTTCTAGAAGAATTTGGTCTATTTCTTGGCATGCCACATCTTAAAAAGTTAAAGGGATATGATGATCTCTGGGAATTACGAATAAAGCATAGTTCTAATATATTTAGGATTTTCTTTTTAAATTATCAGGATGGTATCTTTGTTCTTTTGCATATCTTTAAGAAGAAATCTAATAAAACTTCACAGAGAGAAATAAATATTGCGCTTAACAGACTTAATTCTATCAAGTGAGGTGAAACAAAATGAAATTTATAGATCATAAAGATCTTAAAAATCAACTTTTTGAATCTGAAGAAGTTAAAGAAGAATATGAAAAACTGAATGTTATGTATGAAATAAAAAAACAAATAATTAGGTATAGAATAGAAAATAATTTAACTCAGAAAGAATTAGCAGATAGAATTGGAACTAAACAGTCTGCTATCTCCAGACTAGAAAATGATGATTATAATCCGAGTGTTGAATTTCTTGATAAAGTTGCTCACGCACTTGGTAAAAAACTTGAAATTAGATTTAATTAACAGTGCTGAAGGTTCAACGGCACTGTTTTCTTTATGCTTTAAATTTTTAGTTGTTAAAGCGTTTGCTACGGTTTCATATAACGTTACTGGGATTTGCGCTCGTGCCTGTTTCCGCAGGAACTGGCGTAAAGCTTGCTTTTTCGTATCCGTTATTGGTTAAATTGCAAGCTTTATGACAGAAGGCATGAAGTCAATCCCATGTTATCTGAAGTTGTAAACTCTTAATTACCGTTATTTTCTTGGGTATCATTTTCTTCTTCATCTTCATTTTTTTCTTGTAATTGTTCAATTACTTCTTTAATTTTAAATTCAGAAGGAGTGAGATATTTTTCATTACTAGAAAATTTTAAATAAGAATATAAAATATTTTTTAAAATTTCTTTGTTATTAATATTGTTTTTATAAACATCACTAAATAATAGACTTTTTGATTGCTTTCTATGAAGACTTCTAACAATTTCTAATATTTCAGGTATCATATCTTCTGGTTTTCTACTTAATTGATCACTTTCATCTTCAAAAGGTAATTTATTTATTTCTTCTTCTAAATCTGACCACCATTTTTCAAATGTTTTATTTAATTGTTCTTCTGATAATTTATTACTATCATCTAAAACATTATTTATTGATTTAAGAAGTTCTTTTGTCTCATCTTTTGTTGCAGTTTTTGCTTGGAATTGAGTAAGTGGTCCTTCAGGTATTTCACTGGGCTCTAGATCAATTAAATATGGACAAACTCTTGAATTTTCAAGTGATTTTGCTAATGCTCCAGATTCAAATAATAACCAAGGAGCTTCTATATTATTTTTAGTAACACATATAATTCCAAAATTAATTTCACTTAATTTTTCAGCTATATTTTGACTCCAACGTTCACCTGCATCTATATCTTCACTTGACATCCATGGATTTATACTTTGAATTACATTAGGAAGCCATTTGTGTAATGCTTCAGCTATATACCTACTTTGTTCTCCAGACCAACTAATAAAAATTTTCATTTAATTACTCCTCCTTTTTTTATAATTTCAGTTAGCAGCTGACAGGTTTAGGATAACTTTTTTTAAAACGAAGAAGAATAAAGAATAGTGGCGCCAAAAATTTATGTTATTTGTAGTGTTGTGCATTCTTAATCTTCTCCAAAAATAATTGCACAAAGTGCTGGTCCTATCCATGGAATCCCTTGTAAAATTCCTTTTACAACAACTTTCCATCGACTATTTTTTTGATTCCTATTTTTATATTTATCTTTTAATATAAAGTCTTCACCCATCATTTTCAAAATATCTTTATCATTTATATCAGTTAAAACTAAAGTATCTCCAGTTTTTACTTTCTCTTCACAATAAGTTTTACCTTCATCTAAAAAACTATCTTTTTCAATATGATAAAATTTTTTTTGAGACTCACAATTCATATCATTAGGTAATTTTAATATCTCTTTATTTTTTAATAGAGAGTCTATATTAATTTGTTGATTTGAATAAACTGTATAATCAATTGGACTCTTTAAATAATCTTCACCTATTATGACAACAAGATCTAAAAATAACTTATTATTTTTCATTTAAACCCTCCATAAATTAATAGTAAGTGCAACCGGTTCAACCCCCTAAATATGGAGAATATGTTTGTTAAGCTCACTCATTCTTAGTTTCATATTTTTCTATTTAAGCTAATACTGGTTCAGCAACTATTTTTTCTGCTTTAGCCAGTTCATAAAATTTTGCTGGCGGCATATCATTAAGACTGCCATGACGGTATCTGTTATTATAATAATTCATATATTCGCTGACTTTTTTGTAAGCATCTATAAAGCTGCTGAATTCATTGATTGAATAACAATCTTTTTCTAGAACTGAATGAAATGATTCTATATGAGCATTCATATTAGGAGTTCTAACTGGAATTCTCTGATGTTCTAGACCTAAATTTTCACAAGTGTCTCCAAATAATTTAGAGACAAATTGTGGTCCGTTATCTGTTCTAATCTTAGGCAAATTCATGCCTTTATACAGCTTTCTTTTATTTAAAGCAGCTTTTAATACTCTGCAGGTATCCTTAGCTTTACAGCTTAATCCCAGGTGATAATCAATAACTGTTTTATCAAAGACATCAATTACTGACATTTGGAAGAAGAATTGATCTGTTCCATCTATATAACCATATTTTAAGTCCATCTGCCAGAGCTGATTTGGTTCTGTGATTTCTTCCTGTTTGGCAATCTTTTTAGGGCGAATCTTTTTTATCTTTCTTTGCGGCCTTAATATGTCTAATTCTTTGCATAACTTATATACTTTTTTCTTGTTGATTTTCAATCTATAGTCTTCTTTTAAACAGACTGTAAGCTTTCTGTAACCATAAGGGAAGCCATCACCTGCTACTAGTTCCAGGAGCCATTCTTTAATCTGTTCATCAGATATTTTTTCACCTGATTCAGTTAGGGAATAGCCTGGTATAGGTCTTCCTTTAGGATTATTGGAATTGCTGCTGTTAGTGCTTTCACTCTCAGCTTCTCTATTTATATTACTGTAATAAGTGGAAGAATTAAGCCCAACAAAGTCTAAAACAATAGAGGTTTTATATCCTTTATTTATCCACTTTGATGCAATCTGAACTTTGAGGGCTATATGGGGTTTACTTCATCTCGTAACTCCCTTAATATCGCTAGTTCTAATTCTTTTTCTGCAACAATTTTTTTGAGCTTATCATTTTCACCGCTCATTTTTTTAAGTCTATTTTCAATTTCTTTCATTTTCTTTTTTTCATCTTTAGGAAGAGACCTAACTGATCCAGTTTCTTTAGCTTTTTTAACCCAGCTGTAAACAGTATGTTTAGAAATATTATGTCGTCTTGCTACAAGAGCTGTGTTGCCAATTTCGCGACATTCTTTTACAATTTGTTCTTTAGTTTCATCGGAATATTTTCTGTTTGCCATTGGTGTTTCCCCCTTGTAATTAGAGTATATCACTTTCAAACTTTTTCTCCAATTCTGTTAGGGGGCTATATAGCAACTTATTATTTTATAATTGGTAATATTTTTTATCGTTTTTCTAAAAGTTTAATTTTAGACTAGCAATTTCAGATAACGTTACTGGGATTTGCGCTCGTGCCTGGTTCCACAGGAACTGGCGTAAAGCTTGCCGTAATATTTCTTGTTATTTAAATATTGCAAGCTTTATGCCAGAAGGCATGGCGCTAATCTCATGTTA
>Ga0208552_1058_pt1 | contig 5759 bp, 6 predicted proteins | sample Halion_FD_187366 | JGI IMG/M metagenome (GOLD analysis project Ga0208552, IMG submission 187366) | Lab enriched deep subsurface shale carbon reservoir microbial communities from Ohio, USA - Halanaerobium induction (SPAdes) (version 2) ...
CTTGTTTCACCTTTTTTGCGTAATCTGTTGATAACTAATTCTCATCAGTTTTGAAGGAGAATTATCCACAAATTTGCCTGTTGATAACTTTTGATTTGTTTCTAAATAAAAAATGGGGAAACTCTATTCGAGGAAAAATAATTGACTTTTATTTTAAAGAAGAAAAAGAGGATGGCAGCCTTAAAACCGTGGGTTATTATGTTAAACATAATCGTGGTAAACTGCTGAATGAACTAGTTAAAAATCAGGTTGAGAGCATTGATGAAATTAAAAAGATAGATTTAGATGGTTATCAATACAATAAAGAACATTCTAATGAAAATGAATTCTATTTTATTAAACCATTTGAAAAATAATATTCAATTACTTTTATTAAAGAATCCGCTGAACAGCGGATTCTTATTTTTATAGTAATTATTTTAATATCTATTAAATCAAAATTCCCCACCAACTAAATAAATTATCAAGCAAATATGCTAATCCAGTTGAAATCAGGAAACCAAAAAAAGCAATAATGACTCCATGTTTAAACATTGTTTTTAAGTTAACTCCATAACCTGCACTAACAGCCAGGCAGCCATTACCAGAAGCAATTGCAAAAGACAAATTAACCGAAACTGTAAGTAATAAAATAATAGGAACTGGATTTATGTTCTGGGAAATAAAAAGTTTAATAATTATTGGCATTAATAAAGCAGCCGACGCAGTATTAGTAGAAATATTTGTTAAAAATGCTGTAACACCACCAAAAATCAAAAATGGTATGATACCATGACCATCAACAAAAAAAGTCAATAATGAACTTAAAATTTCTGCTAAACCTGAAAATTCAAGAACTTTAGCCAGTGCTAAAGCACTCGGCCAAACAATTAAAACAGTTATTGGAAAATATCTCATACTTTTAATTGAAAGAACATTTTCCTCTTCTTCTGTTGGAATAAAAAACAATAAAAAAGCCAGACTAAAAAATATGAAAGCAGGATCCAAAAATGGAAATAATTGAGTATATATTGGCTCTAAAAAAGCTGCTGCTACTGCTATTATAAAAACTAAAGCCGAAAACAACTCTCCTTTACTTAAACTCCCCATTTTTTTCAATTCTTTTTTGTATATTTCTTTTGTTCCAGGTAATTTCATATCTTTTTTTTGCAAAATATGACTAATATAGAAGCCAATAAAAGGAATGAAAATCAAAGTAAAAGGCAGCATTCTAATTGTCCATTCATAAAAATATATTTTTCTGCCAACTGCCTCGGAAAGAAATTCATAAATCAATAAGTTTTGACCTCCACCAAGCGGTGTAGGCAGACTACCTATTGAGGCACCCCAGGCAATTGCTAACAAAATATTAGTTGCAGCTGGATTATTCCAGCGTTTAGAATTAGAATCATAACCAAGATATTTTAATAAAGTCACAGCAACAGGCACAAAAACAGCTGCAGTAACTGTATCTGCAATTATTGAACTTAAGGTCGCAGAAATCAAAAACCAGGCCCAAATCTGTTTTCTTGCACTATTGCCGATCAAAGATAATATTTTTAAAGATAATCTTCGAGCAAGGCCCCACCGCTGCCAGGCTGCTCCCATTGCACAGCTTCCTGCTATTAGAAATACAATTCGGTGGCTGAAAACATTTACTATTTCAGCAACTGGAGCAATCGGAATAAAGGTTGTCACAAAAATTGGAACTAAGGCTGTAATTACCGAGTTTAGCCGAGAAAGCCTCGCTTATGTCAATGGGCGGGGATGAATCGGCTAATTTATAGTTGAAAAAGCTTTATATTTGTTGAACGTTTGTTCTTTTAGTGGTATAATATATTTAGTATTAAAGTTTTTTAATTAGCTTAAAAAATCATTGATATTAATAATTAATGAAAAAGGTGTTTGCTATGCAATTAACATATGTGCTTGAATTATTAAAACCAACTAAAAGAAAAGAAAATATATTCTTGAATAATATTGCAGAAGTAGTTAAAAATCGTCAGGCTGTCGCTGCCAAACTTAAAGCAGGAGAAACTAAATTGAGTTCTGCTGACTTTAAAGAGCTTAACCTCCCCTCTGCTGTTAAAAACCAGAATATTAGGGAAGTTAAAGCTCTCTATAAATTATTTTTAAAATCTGGTTCTGAAAAAGATAATATAGACTTTAAGGATAACCAGCCCATCTGCTATAATAATCAAAATTATAATATTGATCACCATATAATCTCAATTCCTCTTTATACAACTAAATGTCAGAGATTTGCCTTCCCTGTTAAACAGACTGAAAGATTTGAAAAGCTGCAGCAGCATATCGATAGTGGCTGCAAATTGGGTAAAGCCAGTCTCTTCTACAAGAGAGGTAAATGGTATTTTGCTGTAACAATTAAAATTGCTGCTAAAAAAACTTCTAACTCTAATCTAATGGGAATTGACATAGGGCTTCGCCAATTAGCGGTTGCCAGTGTTAAAAATCCCCAAGGCAAAGAAATTAATCGCCAATTCCACAATGGTAAACAGGCAGGTTTTATCCGCAAAAAATATCGTATGTTAAGAAGAAAACTGGGTCAATCTAAAAAAGTTAAAGCTATTAAAAATATTAACGACAAAGAGCAGAGATGGATGACTGATTTAAACCATAAAATTAGTCGACAGCTTATTAATCTTGCTGTGCAGGAGCAAGTTGGGACTATAATTATGGAGAATCTAGAAAATATCCGAAATACTGCTAATAGTCTTAATAGAGCTGACAGAAACATCCATAGCTGGACTTTCTATCAACTTCAACATTTTGTTGAATATAAAGCTGAATTAGCTGGGATTAAGGTAGAATATATAAATCCTAAATATACCTCCCAGAGTTGTTCTAAATGCAACAAAATTAAAAAATCTAACCGCAAAACTAATCTATACTCTTGCGAGTGTGGTAATCATATCCACTCTGATTTAAATGCAAGTCGTAATATAGCTAATAAATATTTAGAGCAACAATCTGCTTAGATGGTAATAGTCTAAGTGCCTGAGTGCCTATATTAGCATAATGCTAGGATTATACTATTGAAATGTATAGTCGGCTATCTCAGGAGGGCTGATGGCACAGCCTAAAGTCGAAGACGTGACGGTCTCGATGACCAAATACTGAAACTATCATTGCGTAATCAAAAGAAAGTTTCAGTGAATTGGACTACTAGAAATAGACTGCCTTCTAATCATTCGACAACCTCGTGACGGCCTCGATGGCCTAATATCGAAATTATCATTTCGTAATACAAAAGAGAGTTTCGGTGAAAGTTTCTTTTAAGGAATCCTCGTTTGTGAGTGTTAACGAACGGGCGGGGAGGATGTCAAAACAGATATATTACCACTTGTCCACCACAGGGCCATCCAAATTAATATTCCTAGACCCCCTCGGGCCTGTATATCCATGACTGATAGTGGTACTAATAAAATTATTAAAAACGCAAGAGGTCCTAATATGATTATTTTAATTTTATTCATATCTATTCCAAAATTATCTACCATATATCTACCGTCATTTTTCATCACCACAACCTCCTATCATATTAGACAATTAAAATAAAGTTACTTTAAAATATAATTAGCTAAAGTTCGTTGAATCTTTAAAATATCACTAGATTTTTTGCCAAATTTTTTTTCAATGGGTTCAGTAAGACCTGCTGTCCAAAGTTTAAGTTCAGCATCTCGATCAAAGGTTCCCGCTGATTCAATACTAAAATGACGAATGTTTTTATAAGGTATTGTGTGGTATTCTATTTTTTTACCGGTAACTCCCTGTTTATCTACTAAAATCAACCTTTTATCTGTAAAAACAAAATAGTCTCTCAATACATTATATCCACTTTCAATCTTTTCTCCTTCAATTATTATTTCTGCTAACTCTTTTTCCAATTTCTCTATTTCAACTTCTCCTGCATTTCCGAGAATTCCGTCTAATAATCCCATATTCAACCTCCTGATATTCTATAATTAAAATTTTTATTATTTTATCTACTTATTATAATTCTATAATACAAAGAATAATCCTTTAATATTACAGGTAATATTAAAGATATAATCAAAAATAAAAGAACTAAAACTGCTGTCATAATCATTGTACAGCCTTTTAGTTCTAATTAATATTAACTTCTTAGCTTAAATATTTTTTGATTTTTTCTGCTATCTTTTCTGCTGTCAATCCAAATTCTGCAGCTATTTCATCTCCAGCAGCACTAAAGCCAAACTCTTCAACACCAAAAATTAGAGCACTTCCTCTTAAAATTCTGTACCAACCAGTTGGATTACCAGCTTCTACCGCCACACTTAATTTAACATTTTGGAGCAGCAGCTCCAAATAATTTTGATTTTGATATAATTTTTCTTTTTCAGGTACAGAAATTATTCGAACTCTGTAATCTCTTTTTAGCAGTTCTTTAACCTCCAGAGCGGTTTCAATTTCACTACCGGAAGCCATAACAGCAATATCCGGTTCAGCTTCACCAGAAACTACAAAGGCTCCTTTTTCAAATTCTGCTGCCGATATTTCCTTTTCATAAGCATTAACATTCTGACGGGCCATCACTAAAATTACTGGCTTATTCTTTTCCTCAACTGCAGCCTTCCAGGCCAACTTCACTTCAGTTTCTGTGGCAGGTCTAATAACTCTCAGACCCGGAATCATTCTTAAAGATTCAAGCTGCTCTATCGGCTGATGAGTAGGACCATCTTCACCAACATAAATAGAATCATGTGTGAACACGTAAATTACCGGTAACCCCATCAGAGCTGCCATCCTGATTGAAGGCCGCATATAATCAGAAAAGGTTAAATAAGTTGCAGTCACAGGTCTTAAACCGCCATGCAGCATTATTCCACCTGCTGCCGCTGCCATTGCATGTTCTCTAATTCCAAATTTAATGTTCCTGCCGGCAAAATAACCTCTTTTAATATCCGGATACTGATCCAGATTGATTCTTGTCGAAGCAGAGAGATCAGCTGTTCCTCCAACTAAATAAGGAAGCTTTTCGGCCAGCAGTTGATAATATTCACCTGCATAATTTCTAATCGGCTTCCCCTCTTTTTCCTGAACATCTAAAACATCTAAATCGAAATCTGCCTCAAGCTCAATTCCCGACATTAATTCCTGATATTCTTTCTCAAATTCTGCCTCATAGTTACTTTCAAGTTCCTTCCACTCAGCAAATTCTTTTTTCAGTTCAGCCAGGTAATCACTAAAATATTCATAGACCTTTTCTGGAACCTCAAAATCTCCTGTCGGCAGTCCGGCTTTCTTCTTCATTTCAATTATCTCTTCTTTCCCGAGTGGTGAGGCATGGGCGGAACTGTCACCTTCTTTGCCAGCAATTCCTTTTGCTATAACAGTATCTGCAACTATTAAAGTCGGTCTCTTCTGTTCTACTTTTGCTTTTTTAAATGCAGCTTCTAAATCAGAAAAGCTGCTCCCATCAACATCAGAAATAACCTGCCAGTTAGCAGACTCAAACCTTTTTTTAATATCATCTATAAAAGATAGAGTTTCCCCATTTTTTATTTAGAAACAAATCAAAAGTTATCAACAGGCAAATTTGTGGATAATTCTCCTTCAAAACTGATGAGAATTAGTTATCAACAGATTACGCAAAAAAGGTGAAACAAGCTCCGATTTTTGGTATAATTAATTCACCACAAAAAACCAAAAAGGAGTTGTTTCACCTATGATTAATTATAGCAGACTTATCTATAAATTGAAACGAAATTTATCAACTTTTTCAAATAAAATTACTA
>Ga0208552_1060_pt1 | contig 5024 bp, 5 predicted proteins | sample Halion_FD_187366 | JGI IMG/M metagenome (GOLD analysis project Ga0208552, IMG submission 187366) | Lab enriched deep subsurface shale carbon reservoir microbial communities from Ohio, USA - Halanaerobium induction (SPAdes) (version 2) ...
AACCATAAGATCTAAAATTACTGATTTAATTATTATTAATGCTCTTGAATTACCTGAGAGAGTTTTACAAATCCATCTCGTTCTTTCCGAGCTGAAAACATACTTGCTTAGTTTAATGTCGTATAACGTCCCTGGGATTTGCGCTCGTGCCTGATTCCGTTAGGAACTGGCGTAAAGCTTGCTTTTTCATATCCGTAATTGGTTAAACTGCAAGCTTTATGACAGAAGGTATGACGCCAATCCCATGTTATCTGCTGTGATTTTTTAAATTATTAACCTACTAAGTACTAAAAAATATTTTTTCATTCATTACTATCTTGGACATTTAAATTATTTAATTGTTGAACCCCTTCTTCTAAATTGAACAACACAATCTTCTGATCTTCAAGGCTACTTTCTATACTTTCTAAATTATTATTAATACTTCTAGAAGTATTAGGAATATTAGTTTTCAATTCTTTTAAAATATCCTGTTCTATTTGGTTTTCATTTATAAAAAATCCTTTTATAATAGGAACTAAATTTAATGCAGTCAAAATTATAACTAATATTGTCATCCACTTAGTAATTCTAAATTGTTTATTACTTTCTTCACTAAAATCATCAAGTATTTGGCTTATTTTATGAGTTGCTAAAACAGTACCAGCTTGTGCAGGCTCACAAAAATTATGTATATTACTTATTAGTGCACTTTTAGGCTCAGTAAGTGTTTCTGTTCTTTCACACATTTTTCTTAAATTTGATATGTCTCGACATTTATAATATGCAGAACATCGACTTTTTTCAATAATATTGTATTTATTTATATCACCTTCAAAGTTTTCTCCAAATTCTTTTAGGCAATATAAACTGCAAATTACTTTAGAATTTTTACTATCCCTTTTATCAACTATATGATACCAATTAAAGTTTCCTTCAATCTCTTGCTGACATATTTCACATTTAGTATTATCATCTACTACAAATTTGTTCTGATACTTTTCTTCTATTTCCTTAGTTTTTTCAGATAATACATCATCAAATGGCTTATTGGATGGTTTGTTATATTCAAAAAGTGGGTTTTTGAAAGTTGCCGGTTTATAATTTTTAGGAATATTAATGTTAGGAAAATTTATTTCTTTAGTCTTAAATAATTCTTTTGGGAATTTTGGCATTTGTATTTTACCTTTTATTTTACCTAATGTTTCTTTTAATTGTTCATAACTTTTTCTATTTTCCTCTTCTAATCCATATATAAAAACATCAAAATAATTTTCATCTTTTTCCTTATCTTTAAATACATCTTTCATTGTTTCGCTGCTTTTTACAAATTCATCAGCAATTTCTATCAATTTACTATCTTCTAATTCTTTTAATTCACTTAAGCTAATCTTTTTTTTGCTCTTGTCATCTAATACATGATATAGTAACTCACAAAAAATCTCTTTAGTATCTTCAATCGAATCTTTTATTTCACCAAAATACTTCATGAATTTTAAAGATATTACTGTATATACATCTATTTGTTTTTCGTTTATTGTAAAAGTTTTCGTCATTTTCTTATGTAATTTATCAAAAAAGTTATTCTCCTCGCTCATCATATTTCCTCCTTAAAAAATCATTGCAGATAACGTTACTGGGATTTAAGAAGTTCATGAGGCTTAGGGCGACTGCCCTTGCCGAATGAATTTGTGTGGAGCGCAGCGGAACCTTCAATCCCATGTTATACGACGTTTTGCTCGGTTTTTACTAATGATAACTAAAAATATTTTTAACATACTCATTTCTTATATTTCTATATATATAAAAATCGGAGTCAATTGATATGATTTCTTTTATACCCTCTGTTTCAGATATAATTATCAAACTAGCGTCAGCAAAATCCATCGGAACATCTGAATATTTCTCAGAAAGATCAATGATTCTCGAAATATCAGCCATATCAATTTGTTTTACTTCTATTGCACCTAAACTAATCCACTTTAAAAAATCAATCTGAGTATCTACACTAAAATCTAACATATGCAAAACTTCTGTAATAACAGGCCATGTAGTGTACAAACGTCCTTCATGCTTTTTTAGGAAGTCTTTTACAGGTATATGAAATTTATCATCCTTATCAAACAAAGCAATTAAAGGGCCAGCATCAATGAGATATCTTTTCATTTATTTTATCTCTCACTTTCTTCTTATATGTTTTAGATAAATTTCCTTTCCCACTTCCATTTCTACCAAAAAATTCTTCCCCAAGTTCATATGGTTTCATTTTTTTCTCTTGCTCAGTAATGTATTTTTCTAAAGCTTCTTTAATAATATCAGATTTAGTTACACTTTCTTGTTTTGATAATTGGTCTATTTTATCCTCTAATTCTTTTGATAATCTTACACTAATCATATTAACACCTCCGTAATACATATTGTATTACATTATATGCAAATTGTCAATATTATGGGTTTCTTTCTCACACATAGTAAACAGTCTAGCAAAATGTCGTATAACGTCCCTGGGATTCGCGCTCGTGCCTGATTCCGTCAGGAACTGGCGTAAAGCTTGCTTTTTCATATCCGTGATTGGTTAACCTGCAAGCTTTATGACAGAAGGCATGATGTTAATCCCATGTTATACGACGTATCAATTATGTAAAATATTAAACTTAATCTTTTTCAATAATATCAGTCATTATATTTCTATAATAGTCGTTAACAATTGTTATTACATCGAAACATACAAATATAAATAAAAGAAAACAAAAAGTTATTAAAAGTAAAAGAAAATATCTATTTAATAAAAAACTTACATTGAAAGCTCTAATAATTATATCAATACTTATAAAGTTTATTAATAAAATAAATAGTTTTGTAATTTTAGATATTATGCTTTTTTTTGTTATAATATTTATTGATAAAATTCCTAACTCGCCAGAATAACTTTCTAAATTATTTATAATATCTATAATTTCATTTATATAAGTATATTCTTCTAACATATTGTTATAAGAAAGGTTATGTTCATCAAGAACTTCAACAAGTTTATTTAAAGGCTCCCAATCATCCGTAACAATTGGATATTCATTTAACCTTCTTCCAAATAAATAAATAATATCACTTAAATATGGTTTTAAAAATTCATATTTTTTTGGAATATTTTTAACAAGTTCTTTCAATTTTTTTGTTTCATCTTTAATAGCTAAAAACCAATTCATCCTTGAACTCTCAATATTTTGAAACGCAAAAAAGAAAAATCCAACTAAAAAAGATGCTAATAAACCAATGATTTGAATTAATATTTCCAATGTATCCAGAAAACTTTCTTGAGAAAAATTAAATCTAAATAATTCTATGTTTTCACCATAAATAAGAAGGAGATAAAACATTAACATAAAGAAACCAATAAAAATTAGTTGCCCTAACATATTGAATATTATCCATCTTCTAAAAAAATTTCTTAAATTTTTTAACAAGTTATCCCTCCCAATAATTATAAATAATTTAAAATTGATATGTCGTATAACGTTCCTGGGATTTAAGAAGTTCATGAGGCTTAGGGCGACTGCCCTTGCCGAATGAATTTGGATGAAGCGCAGCTGAATCTTCAATCCCATGTTATAGGAAGTTGTTTTATCTTAAACATCATTTTTATGCCTTTCCATATTTGACATATGAGTAAATAATTCATCTAATTTATTATTATTATTTTCTAACGCATTATTTAAATAGCTTCTGGATAAGATATCAAATTCTCTACTATTAAATGGAGCAAATTGAGCAGAGATAATAAAGTTATATTTAGTTAAATATCTTATTCTCAAATCAGCATTAATTACATCTATAACCTTATCATCTATTACAGCAGCACCATCATCATATTCACTTCTTGTAATAATATGTTCTCTATATAAACCATATTCTTCTATGGCATAATTTCTAAAATCTAATTGAGAACTAATAATTTCTTCATAATCATTATATATACCTGTAGGTTTTTCTGGTTTTGTTTCTACATATATAAATTGTCTAAAATAAGCAGGATTTCTATGTACTGCTATTTTATCTATTATAAATTCTTCGTCATTTATCAAACATTTATTTTCATCTATTCTTTCAAAACTATTAATACTTTCTGAAGCTCCACCACGCCAATACCAGATTGGTTCTCCTGATACATCTTTATGTGGATTAAACTTTAAAGGTGCTCTTAACATTATTTCTAATCTATTAACACAGATATCAGATTTAGTAAACCACTGAGTTCCTCTTACACCAGGAAACGCGCTTTCAATTCTATTACTAAAAAAAACTGTAGATTTTTGTTTTAAAGAAGGTAATTCATCATTTTTTCTCTCTTTTTTTTCAAATATTTTATTTTCATTTTCATTACTATCTATTTCAACACTTTTTATAGTATCTATAGAATTAATTTTTTCTTTTACTTTTGAAAATAATTCATTAATATTGGATTTAGGTTCATCTAAATTAGAATTATTAGCAATATCAAATAATAATCCTCGAAGATCATCTTTTATTTCGATATTTCTTACTTGTAAGCTTTTCAATGGTTGTTCTAATGTTAAAGGAGTTACTCCTTTTATGCATACTGGTATTACTTTTTTATTCATAAACCAACCTGCTCCAGCCTCAAAATTTATCCAAGGTCTTTTAAGGGCTTTCGGACTTGCTAATATGAGTACTAAATTACACTCTTCTAATTCCTCGCTTATTCTACTTAGCCATAAATCTCCACCTCCAATACAACTATCATCGGAAGATACAAATACTTCAACTGCTCTCAAAAATTCTTCTTCTATTTTTTGTTTTAAGAAAATAGCAATTTCTCGTTCTTCATGAATATGGCTCAAAAATATTTTAAACTTTTTTGCTGACATAATAATCATTCCTTTCAGTATTAAAACAATTTCCTATAACGTTACTGGGATTTGCGCTCGTGCCTGGTTCCACAGGAACTGGCGTAAAGCTTGCCGTAATATTTCTTGTTATTTAAATATTGCAAGCTTTATGCCAGAAGGCATGGCGCTAATCTCATGTTA